>WBZL01000923.1_pt1 | contig 32234 bp, 32 predicted proteins | sample 5204291 | NCBI WGS metagenome assembly WBZL01 (sample SAMN12344345, study PRJNA552823) | activated sludge metagenome | biome: Activated sludge suspended growth; feature: Nitrification reactor; material: Wastewater; isolation source: activated sludge from nitrification reactor of wastewater...
AGGCGAAGAACTGAGGTGACGCGGCCGCCTTCGCCGAACTTCGGTGAGCGGCGCGGCGGCGCGCGGCCCGATCTGGTGGTGATCCATTATACGGCCATGCCCGGTTGCGCCGAGGCGCGGGCGCGGCTCTGCGACCCGAACGCCGAGGTTTCGGCGCATTACCTCATCGCAGAGACCGGTGAGGTCGACGCGCTCGTGCCCGAGGAGGCGCGCGCCTGGCACGCCGGGGCGGGGGCCTGGGGGCGCGTGACGGACGTGAACTCCCGCTCCATCGGCATCGAGCTCCAGAACCCCGGCGACGCACCCTTTCCCGAACCGCAGATGGCAGCGCTCGAACGGCTGCTCGCCGCAACCATGGCGCGCTGGCAGATCCCGCCCGAGCGGGTGATCGGCCATTCCGACATGGCTCCGGATCGCAAGCGCGACCCGGGCCCGCGCTTCGACTGGCAGCGGCTCGCCCGGTCGGGCCTCGCGATCTGGCCGGGGCCGGCGGGCGACCCCACGGCGCCTCTTGCCGCCTCGCTCCGGGCGATCGGTTACCCCGAGGCGACCCCGGCCACGCTGCTCCACGCCTTCCGTCTGCGGTTCCGGCCCTGGGCGACGGGCCCGGAGGGGCCGGAGGACCGGGCTGCGGCCGATGACATCGCTCGGCGGTTCCCGGTTGACGACGGGCCATCGCGCGCCTAACTCATCGTTCGCGCGGAGGGCCGGATGGCCGCGTCCCGGATCACGTCCGGGGCGAGGAAAGTCCGGACTCCCTGAAGCGACGGTGCCGGGTAACGCCCGGCCGGGGAAACCCGAGGGAAAGCGCCACAGAGAAGAGACTACCCGTCTCAGGGCGGGAAAAGGTGAAACGGTGGGGTAAGAGCCCACCGCGGGCCTGGCAACAGGACCGGCAAGGCAAGCCCCACCGGGAGCAATGCCGAATAGGGGCCTCGCGCGGGGGCCGGTCCCGGATCTCGGTCCGGGAGACCGCCCGCAGGGACGCTTCGACCCGAGAGGCCCGGGTTGGCAGCTTGAGCGCGCCGGTAACGGCGGGCCGAGAGGAATGGTCATCCAGCCCCGGATCACGGTCCGGGGTGGACAGAATCCGGCTTACAGGCCCTCCGCGCATTTCCGCCCCTCGGTTCATCCGGTGCCCCGTCGGCGTCGAAACCGCGTGATTGTTACATCGGCCGCGTTATGATGGAGAAAGTCTGTCAGGGAGTTCCACCATGAGTTTCGTCAGAACGCTTGCCACGCTCGCCATCGGCTTCGCCGCGGCGCGGGGGTACACGAAATACAAGGACATGGGCGGGATGCCCGGCGTGAAGGATGCGATGAAGAAGGCCGGCGAGCCGGGCGGCGTCGTCGACCAGTGGGGCGAGCAGGCCGAGAAGATGGGCATTCCGGGCGGATCGAAGACCGTCCGGGAGATGTACGACCGCTTCGGCGGTGCAGCCGAGGCGACCGAGGCCGGGCTCGGCGGGCTCATCGCCTCGATGACGAGTGCTGCGGCCGCGGGCGGCAAGGTCGTGGGCGACATGATGGAGGCGGTCTCGGGTGCCACGCCCGCCTCGGCGATCAACGAGGCGAATGCCAAGCTGATGATCCGCGCAATGATCATGGCGGCCAAGTCCGACGGCGAGATCGACGCCGAGGAACGGGCGAAGATCATGGACCATCTCAGCGACGCGAGCGACGAGGAGATCGCCTTCGTCGAGGCCGCGCTCGACGCGCCGCTCGACGTGGCGGCGCTGGCGCAGGAAACCGGCGCGGCGATGCGGGAGCAGGTCTACTCGACCTCGCTCATGGCGATCACCGTCGATACGCCGGCCGAACAGGCATACCTCGCCCAGCTCGGCACCGCGCTCGGCCTCACGGCCGAGGTTCGGGCGAAGCTGCACGCCGCGATGGGCAAGCCCGCGCCGGGCGCCTGAGGGGCCGGGCCCGCCACGGGGCAGGGACACCCAGATTTCCCGCCGCGCGCCCCGGTTTTGCGGTTGACTCCGTGCGGGGGCTGAGTAAAAGGCGGGCTTCAAGGATTTCGCGGGCGGCCCGAGCCGCCCGGCCAGTGGAGAACGACGATGGCGAAGCCGACGACGATCAAGATCCGTCTGAACTCGACGGCGGGCACCGGGCACTTCTACGTGACCAAGAAGAACGCCCGCACCATGACCGAAAAGATGGTCGTGCGGAAGTACGACCCGGTGAAGCGCGAGCACGTCGAATACAAGGAAGGCAAGATCAAGTAGGATCGCCTGTCCCTGGCAGGGTTCGGGGCCGCGCGGTTCGCGCGGCCCTTTCGTTTTGCGAGGCGGTCATGGATTTCAGTGTCCGCCCCGCGGGGCGGGACGACATCGCCGGCATCGACGCGCTGCTGGCGCGCGCCTACCCGCGCCTGCTGAAGGCCGACTACCCGGCGTCCGTCCTCGTGACGGCGCTGCCGCTGATTTCCCGCGCGCAGCCGGCGCTTGTGACATCGGGCACCTACTACGTGGCCGAGGACAGGGCGGGCCGGTTGCTCGGCGGCGGCGGCTGGACGGCCGCGATCCCCGGCAGGTCCGGTCTGGTGGGGCCTGGCAGGGCGAACGTTCGCCACATGGTGACCGACGACCGCGCCGTCCGGCGGGGCATCGGAAGTGCCGTACTCGGCCGCGCCCTGGCCGAGGCGCGGGCGGCCGGCATGGCCTGGATGCACTGCCTCTCCACCCGGACCGCGGTGCCCTTCTACGAATCGATGGGATTCACGGCCTTGGGCACAGTGACGGTGCCGCTCGCCCCCGGCATCGACTTTCCCGCGGTGGAGATGCGGCGCGACCTCTGACCGGCGGGTGGGACACTTGACCTTCGCGGGGCGCGGGCGCCTTCTGTCCGCAGCATCGCAATGACCGGAGCCCAGCATGGAACGCCGCCACCGAGAGGAACACTACGTTGCCCGGGTCGGCTGGCTTCGCGCTGCGGTCCTCGGCGCGAATGACGGCATCGTCTCGACGGCCTCTCTGATCGTCGGCGTGGCGGCGGCGTCCGGCCGGGCGGAGGTGCTTCTGGCCGGGGCGGCGGGGCTTGCCGCCGGGGCGCTCTCGATGGCGGCGGGGGAATATGTCTCCGTCTCGTCGCAGGCGGATACCGAACGGGCCGACATTGCTCGCGAGCAAGCGGAAATCGCGGGCGACCCGGAGGAGGAGCTGCATGCACTCGCCTCGATCTACGAGGATCGCGGCGTACCGCCCGCCCTCGCGCGTGAGGTGGCCGCGGCGCTTCACGCGAAGGACGCGCTCGCCGCCCATGTGCGCGACGAGCTCGGCATCTACGAGCATACCGAGGCACGCCCGCTTGTTGCCGCTATGGCGTCGGCGGCGACCTTCGCGGTGGGGGCGGCGCTGCCGCTTGCCACCGCCGCAGTCGTGCCGGAGGCGGCGATCACGCTCTGGGTCACGGTGCTGTCGCTGATATTCCTCGCCCTGCTCGGCGCGGTCGGCGCCCGGGCGGGCGGGGCGCCTGTGCTGCGCGCCGTGGCGCGTGTCACGTTCTGGGGCGCGGTTGCCATGGCGGTCACGGCCGTCGTCGGCAAGATCTTCGGCGCGGTCGTCTGAGCCAACGCAAAAGGGCCGGGGTTTCCCCCGGCCCTTCGGTTGCTGCCCTTACCCTCAGGTCACTCGCGATTGCCGAGGAACTGCAGCAGGAACATGAACATGTTGATGAAGTCGAGGTAGAGGTTCAGCGCGCCCATGATGGCGGCCTTGCCGAGCCACTCCGCGTCGCCGTGCTGGGCATGGGCGATGTAGGTGTTCTTGATGTTCTGCGTGTCATAGGCCGTGAGACCGGCGAAGATCAGCACGCCGAGCGCCGAGATCGCGAACATCACCGCGGGCGAGCCAAGGAAGATGTTGACGATCGACGCGACCAGAAGACCGATCACGCCCATGATGAGGAACGAACCCCAGGCCGAGATGTCCTTCTTCGTCGTGTAACCCCAGAGCGACAGGCCCGCGAAGGCGATCGCGGTGACGAGGAAGGTCTGCACGATCGAGTAACCGGTGAAGACCAGGAAGATCGAGCTGAGCGACAGTCCCATCAGCGCGGCATAGGCGTAGAAGTAGACCTGAGCGCCGGCTTCCGAGACGCGGTTGAGCACGGCGCCGAATGCGAAGACCATGATGAGCGGCGCGAACATGATGAGCCACTTCAGCGGCGAGCCGTAGAGCGCATAGCCGAAGTCCGTGAGGTAGCGGTCGGCGCCGATCTGGTACTGCGTGGGCACATCGCTCATCGCGAGGCCGGAGATCGCCCAGGCCGCTGCGCCGGTGATCAGCATGCCGACGGACATGAGTCCGTAGACCTTGTTCATATGGGCCTTGAGGCCTTCGTCGATTTGCAGTGCCTGCGCACCGACGCGGCCGGCCCGGATGGTTTGATAGTCAGCCATGAAAGCCTCCAGATACATTCCCTTGCGCCGCCCGCGAGAGCGGCGCACCCGGAGTGAAATATCGGGAAGCTGTCGCGTCATTTCAAGGCTTTCCCGCCGGTTTGCGCGGGTTTTCACGACCGCCAGTTGGCGGGCACGTCCCAGATCGGGCGCGATGCCTCCCTCTCGGCGGCGTCGCGGGTGACGCCGATGTCTTCGAGGAGGTGGTCTCCGAGGTCGCGCAGGCGGGCGCGGTGGCGCCGCAAGGCGAGGGCCGCGCGGATGCGGGCGGCGAGGCCGGGGCGGTGGCGCCCGTGGCGCCGAGGGATGACGTGGTCCATGGTAATGCCTTTTTTCGGTGATGAATTGAAGGCCTTCCATCAGAAGGCTTGATAAATATGCGGCGATGTGATCAATATGGGAAACGAATGATTGTTGTCTTGTCCATCAAGGATGGTGATCATGGCTCGCAACCTCGATCTTACCGCCCTGCGCGCTCTGGTGGCTGTCACCGATGCCGGGGGCGTGACCCGCGCGGCGGGTCTCCTGAACCTCACCCAGTCCGCGGTCTCGATGCAGATCAAGCGGCTGGAGGAAGGCCTCGGGGTCGAACTGTTCAGCCGGGCGCAGCGCAAGCTGACCCCGACGCCCGAGGGCGACCAGCTCCTCGGCTATGCGCGGCGGATGCTGGAACTGAACGACGAGGCGCTGACGCGGTTGACCGACACGGCCTTCGAGGGCGAGATCCGGCTCGGCGTGCCGCACGACATCGTCTATCCGGAGATTCCGAAGATTCTGAAGGCGATGGCCGCCGAGTATCCGCGTGTCCGGGTCAACCTGGTGGCCTGCTTCACCTCGAAGCTGAAGGAGGGGTTCGCGCGGGGCGAATACGACGTCATCCTGACGACTGAGGCATCGCCGGGGGAGGGGGGCGAGCGGCTGGCCACCCGCAAGCTGGTCTGGATCGGTGCGCCCGATGGCATCGCCTGGCAGCAGCGACCGCTCCGGCTGGCCTTCGTTGAGCGTTGCTTCTTCCGCCCGATCGCCCAGGCGGCGCTGAATGGCGCGGGCGTTCGCTGGGAGATGGCGGTGGGCGGCGAATCGGAACAGGTGGCCGAGGCGACGGTGACGGCGGACCTTTCAATCTCGGCGCGGATGGAGGGGGCGATCCCGGCCGGAACCGTGGTCATCGACGGAGCCAATGCTCTGCCGGACCTCGGCCACCTCGACATCTGTCTCTACCGGGCCGGCGTCCAGAAGGGCGAGGTGATGGACAAGCTCCTGACCCAGCTCCGCTGCGCCTATGGCGATGCTCGGTGCTGCCTCAGGGTGATTTCCGGCGAGGCCGGGTCAGAGGGTGACGACGACCTTTCCCGTCGACTGACGGCTGCGGAGTAGTTCCAGAGCCTCTGCCGCCCGCTCGATGGGCAGCTCGTGGGAGACATGCGGATGGAGCGTGCCGGCGCCATACCACTCGAGAAGGGTCTGCAGGCTTCCCGTCAGGACCTCCGGGCGGAACTTCAGGTAGCCGCCCCAGTAGAGCCCGATGACGGTAAGGTTCTTCACGAGGAGGTGGTTCGCCGGGATCTGCGGCACCGTCCCGCTGGCAAAACCGATGGGGATGATCCGCCCGCCAGGATTGGTGGCGCGGAACGCCGCCACGAACTGGGCGCCGCCCACCGGATCGTAGACCACGTCCGCGCCGCCGAGCGCGCGGACCTCCGCCCTGAGGTCGACGGTCTCGCTGTCGATGATGTGATCGGCCCCTGCCGCCCGGGCGGCCTCGAGCTTGTCGGCGCCGCGGGCGCAGGCGATGACGCGCGCTCCGAGGACCTTGCCGACCTCGACCGCCGTCAATCCGACGCCCCCGGCGGCCCCGAGGACGAGAAGCGTCTCGCCCGGACGAAGCGCCGCGCGGTGGTCCAGCGCGACGTGGGCGGTGCCGTAGGCGATCTGGAACCCGGCGGCATGGGCGAAAGGCATCGCATCCGGGATCGGCAGGCAACGCGCCGCCGGGAAGCAGCCATAGTCGGCGAGCCCGCCGGTGCCGGCGAAGGCCGCGACGCGGGTCCCCGGAGGTGGTCCCGTGACGCCGGGTCCAAGCGCATCGACGATGCCCGCAACCTCCATGCCGAGCGTCAGCGGCGGTTCGGGCCGTTCCTGATACCTGCCCTCGATCATCAGGAGATCCGCGAAGTTGAGTCCGCAGGCCGCGATCCTCACCCGGACTTCGCCTGGCCCCGGCTCTGGCCGCGGCAGCACGCGAAGTGCCGGTGTCTCTCCGAATCCGTTGATGCCGAATGCTCGCATGCCGCCCTCCTTCTCCTTCCGCAGGCTAGCGGGGCAAATGTTGGCGTTCCAGCGGAAGAAGCCACCCGCCTGTTGCGGAATGCAAACTATTTCCGCGAGAAGCTTTCGCATTATGCAATGCAATATGCGACATAATTTTCGGGCGAGCAGACGGACATGTATTTTCGTATAGGATGACTGTTTCCGCTTTTTGTGGCCTAAAGCCTTTAACTGTCCCGTTGTCGAGCGTTCCTGCGGAAACAAGTTTTTTTTCTTAATTCCGACAGGCATCGCTCACTTGGTACGATACTTGCTTGATAGGTTGCAGCAGAGGATTGGAGATTGTCATGAAGCATCCCGTGGACGTCCATGTCGGCAAGCGTGTCCGTCACCGGCGCTGGATGGTGGGGATGACCCAGCAGCAGCTCGCCGACAAGGTCGGAATAAAGTTCCAGCAGATACAGAAGTACGAGACCGGCATGAACCGGATCTCCGCCTCGCGGCTCTGGGACATCTCCGATGCGCTCGGCGTTCCGATCAGCTTCTTCTTCGAGGGCCTGGATCAGGAAAACCAGATCGTCGAGGAGATCGACGGCGACATCCTCGCCGACAAGGAGGCGTTGATGCTGGTGAGGTCCTACTACGCGATCCCCGAGGCGCAGCGCCGCCGGCTTTTTGACCTGGCCAAGGTCCTGTCGGACGCCGCCTGAAAGGATTGACGGTACCGGGGCAGGGGGCTACCGCTTGACCGTCCCAAGCGGAGCCCCGTGATGCCCCTGTCCGACGCCGAAACCCGCGCGCTGATCGAAACCGCCCATGCGCTTGCGGACGCGGCGCGGGAGGAAACGCTCGCGCATTTCCGCAGTGACGGTCTGGCCGCCGACAACAAGCTCACCACGCATTTCGACCCGGTCACCGTGGCCGACCGCGCCGCCGAAACGCGGATCCGCGCGATCCTCGCCGAGCAGCGCCCCGCCGACGCGATCCTCGGCGAGGAGTTTGGACCGAAGCCCGGGACGTCGGGCCTCACCTGGGTCATCGACCCGATCGACGGAACGCGGAGCTACATGTCGGGCACACCAACGTGGGGCGTCCTGATTTCGGTCGCGGATGCCACCGGGCCGCTCTTCGGACTGATCGATCAGCCCTTCATCGGCGAACGCTTCGCCGGAGGCTTCGGTGTGGCGGAGGTGGCGGGGCCGATGGGTCGCCATCCGCTCCGGACCCGCGCGCCGCGCCCCCTTGCCGAAGCGATCCTCTTCACCACCTTTCCCGAGGTCGGCACCGCCAGCGAAGGCGCGGCCTTCGACCGGGTGAAGGCAAGGGCCAGGCTCACCCGCTACGGGCTCGACTGTTACGCCTACGCGCTGGTGGCCGCCGGGCAGATCGACCTGGTGATCGAGGCGGGGCTTCAGGCCTATGACGTGCAGGCGCCCATCGCCGTGATCGAGGCCGCGGGCGGCATCGTCACCGATTGGCAGGGCCGCCCTGCGGCCGGTGGCGGACGGATCCTCGCCGCCGCCAACCGCGACATCCACGCCGAGGCCATGGCGGTTCTGAACGGCTGACCGGTCTGGCGCGCGGCGCCGCCGTCCCTTAGGCTTTCCCTGCCGGCCGAGTCCTTGCCCCTTCTGTCGCCGGCCGTTCCGCTCACCGAAGGGGGAGGGGAACCCATGGCCGAACTGCTGATCCGCGGCGCGACGCGCCTTGTCACAATGAACCCGGAGCGGGACGAGATCGCGGGGGGCGATCTCCTGATCCGCGAGGGCATCATCGCCGCCATCGGCGAGGGCCTTGCCACGACGGGCGAGGTGATTGACGCGACGGGCTGCGTCGTGACACCCGGCCTCGTCAACACCCACCACCACCTCTACCAGACGCTCACCCGCGCCGTCCCCGGCGGACAGGACGCGCTCCTCTTCGGCTGGCTGAAGACGCTCTATCCGATCTGGGCTCGCTTCGGGCCGGAGGAGATGCGCGTCTCGGCGCTGACCGGCCTTGCCGAACTCGCGCTCTCCGGCTGCACGCTCACGTCGGACCACCTCTACCTCTACCCGAACGGCGCCCGGCTTGACGACACGATCGGCGCCGCGGCCGAGATCGGCCTTCGCTTTCACCCCACCCGCGGCGCCATGTCGATCGGCGAGAGCAAGGGCGGCTTGCCGCCCGATGCGCTGGTGGAGGACGAGGCGGCGATCCTGAAGGACATGGAGCGGGTGGTGGATGCGTTCCACGATCCGGCGGAAGGCGCCATGGTCCGCGTCGGCCTCGCCCCCTGTTCGCCCTTCTCGGTCAGCCGCGACCTGATGCGCGAAACCGCCCTCCTCGCCCGCGACAAGGGGGTGATGCTGCACACCCACCTCGCCGAGAACGACGAGGACGTGGCCTTCTCGCTCGCGCACTTCGGCTGCCGGCCGGGGCAATATGCCGAGGACCTCGGCTGGACCGGGCCGGATGTCTGGCACGCCCACTGCGTGAAGCTCGACACGGCCGAGATCGGCCTCTTCGCCCGCACACGCACCGGCGTCGCCCATTGCCCCTGCTCGAACTGCCGCCTCGGCTCGGGCATAGCGCCCCTCCGGGCGATGCGCGATAAGGGCGTCCCGGTGGGCCTCGGCGTTGACGGTTCCGCCTCGAACGATGCGGGCAGCCTGATCGGGGAGGCCCGCCAGGCGATGCTCCTGCAACGGGTGGCGCTGGGCGCGAACGCCATGTCCGCGCGCGAGGCGCTGGAGATCGCCACGCTCGGCGGTGCCGCCGTGCTCGGCCGGCCGGACTGCGGATCGCTCGCCCTCGGCAAGCGGGCCGATATCGCCATATGGGATATCTCCGACATCGGGGCCGCCGGCGCCTGGGACCCGGTGGCGGCGTTGCTGCTCTGCGGCCCGCGCCATGTCCGCGACCTCTTTGTCGAGGGCCGCCCGGTCGTGCGGGGCGGCCAACTGACCACACTCGACCTGCCGCGACTGATCGAAGACCAGACCCGGATCGCCCGCCGCCTCATGGCCTGACGTCCGGCTTTTCAGGTGCGAATTGCCCCCGCCGGATCAGGCAGGCCGCGGAAGGATGCGCTGCCCGCCAACCCAGACGGCGGCGATCGCCCGGTCGTCGCCCATCATGATCGTCGGGAAGAGCGCTTCCCAGATGTCCTCCGACCGGGCTGCGCGCTGGGCGATGGCGGGGGTGGAAGCAAGGTCGATGGCCACGATGTCGGCCTCCATCTGCGGCGCGAGATTGCCGATCAGGTGATCGGCCCTGAGCGCGCGCGCCGAACCTTGCGTCGCCAGCCACCAGAGTTCGGACGGGTGCAGCGCCCGGTGGCGGAGCTGCGCCACCTCGTAGGCCGCGGCCATCGTCCTAAGCATCGAGAAGGACGATCCGCCGCCGGTGTCGGTCGCAATCCCGATCCGGAAGCCGCCCCTCGCGAGCCCGTCCATGTCGAAAAGCCCCGAGCCGATGAAGGTGTTGGAGGTCGGACAGTGGATCAGGCTCGCATCGACCTCGCGCAGCCGGTCGCGCTCGCGCGGTTCGAGGTGGATCGCATGGCCGAAAAGCGCGCCGGGGCCAAGGAGCCCGTGCGTCTCGTAGGTGTCGAGATAGTCGCGCGCGTGCGGATAGAGCGACTTCACCCAGGCGATCTCGTCGGTCTGCTCGCTCAGATGCGTCTGCATCAGGCAGGTGGGGTTCCCGGCCCAGAGCGCGCCGAGTGCGGCAAGCTGGTCGGGGGTGGAGGTCGGCGCGAAACGCGGGGTGATGACGTAGGACAGCCGTTCGACCCCGTGCCAGCGCTCCAGAAGCCGCCGGCTGTCGTCATAGGAAGACTGAGCCGTGTCGCGCAGGCCCTCGGGCGCGGTCTTGCGGTCCATGCAGGTCTTGCCCGCCCAGGCGCGCAATCCGCGCGCCTGGGCCTCGGCGAAGAAGGCATCGACGCTTTCGGGATGGATCGTGCAGTAGCTGCAGACGCTCGTGGTGCCGTGGGCGAACAGCAGGTCGAAGTAGCGCGCCGCGATCCCGGACGCGTAGGCCGCGTCGCCGAACCGCATCTCCTCGGGGAAGGTGTAGGCGTTCAGCCAGTCGATCAGCCGCTTGCCCCAGCTCGCGATGATCGCGGTCTGGGGATAATGCGCATGGGCATCGACGAATCCGGCGGATAGAAGCCGGTTGCCGCAATCGGTCAACGCCGCGTCCGGGTGCATGCGTCGCAGGTCGTCGGCTTCCCCTACCGCGCGGATGAGCCCGTCCTCCACCAGCACGGCCCCGCGCGCGGAATGGCGCGCGGCGGAGGGGCCTTCTTCCATCGGGTTGCCGTCGAACCGCAAGACCTGGCCAAGGATCAATTCCGCCATCACCGCCCTTCCGCCGCACGTTGCCGGGCCAGTCTAAGCCCATGTCCGCGCCGGGGAAATCGGCCTTTGCCCCTGTTTCTTTGAAACTCCTTCCGGTAAGGTCGCCGCAATCGGGCAAAGGGGGCGGGATGGCCGAGGACGCGGAAGACATCGTCGAACGGGACGAGGACGACTACGGCCTCGACCCCCGTGTCGTGCAGTCGATCCGCGTGGCGATCGAGGCGGGCGACGGGGCGACCATCGACATCCTGATGGAGCCCCTGCACCCGGCCGACATCGCCGACGTGCTGGAACAGATCGGCCCGGCCGAGCGGCGCGACCTCGTCGGGCTCTGGCCGAAGGGGTTCGACGGCGACGTCCTGTCGGAACTCGACGAAGGGATTCGCGAGGAGATCATCGAGGCGCTGCCGCACGAGGTCCTGACCGAGGCCGTGCGCGAGCTTGACAGCGACGATGTCGTGGACCTCATCGAGGACCTCGAGGAACCGGTCCAGGAACGCATCCTCGACGCGCTCGAGATGAGCGACCGGGTCGCCGTCGAACAGTCGCTGACCTATCCTGAATATTCCGCCGGTCGCCTCATGCAGCGCGAGGTGGTGACTGCGCCCGAACACTGGACAGTGGGCGGGGCGATCGACTTCCTGCGCTCCGCGCCGGAACTGCCGGACCAGTTCTACCACGTCATCCTCGTCGATCCGCGCTGGCACCCGGTGGGCTATGTCACGCTCGGCAAGATACTGTCTTCGAAACGCGACACGCCGCTATCGGCGATCACCGAGGACAGTTTCCGCACCATTGACGTTCTCGACGAGGAAGGCGACGTCGCCTATGCCTTCAACCAGTATCACCTCATCTCGGCCCCGGTGGTGGACGAGAACGAACGGCTCGTCGGCGTCATCACCATCGACGACGCGATGGCGGTCCTTGACGAGGAGCACGAGGAAGACATCCTGCGCCTCGCCGGCGTCGGCGAGGGGTCGCTGTCGGACAGCGTGATCGAGACGACGAAGCAGCGCATCCTCTGGCTGGGCGTGAATCTCGTCACCGCGATCGTCGCGTCCTTCGTCATCGCCCAGTTCGAGGACGTGATCGCCCGCGCCGTGGCGCTTGCGGTGCTGATGCCGATTGTCGCCTCGATGGGCGGCAATGCGGGAACCCAGGCGCTGACCGTCGCGGTGCGGGCGATCGCGACGCGCGACCTGACAGGATCGAACCTCTGGCGGGTGGTCAGGCGCGAGGTTCTGGTCGGCGCCGTCAACGGCATCGTCTTCGCACTCGTCATGGGGGCGGTCGGCTGGCTCTGGTTCGGCTCCGCCGCGATCGGCGCGGTGCTGGCCGCCGCGATGGTGGTCAATCTGGTGGTGGCCGGGCTTGCCGGCATCCTCGTGCCGGTGACGCTCGAAAAGGCGGGCGTGGACCCGGCGCTTGCGTCCGGCGCCTTCGTGACGACGGTGACCGATGTGGTCGGGTTCTTCGCCTTTCTCGGGCTCGCGGCGCTGGTGCTCCTGTGACGCTGGCGGAGATCAAGGCGGCGGCACGGGGGGCGGCCTTCGCCCGGAGAAAACTCGCTTTCACTGAGCGAAAACAAACTGATTCCAGCCTGTTGCGTGATGTTCTTCGCACCTACATTGACTGCCCGCTCGCCGGTTACATGCCGATGCGGACGGAAGTCGACTGTCTGCCGGCGATGGCAGCGCATTCGGGGCCCGTGGGTGTGCCGGTGATCCTCGGCCCGGGGCAGGCGCTCAGGTTCCGCCGCTGGACGCCCGGTGCGCGGCTGGTTCCCGGCGATTTCGGCGCGCTCATTCCCGAGGTGGGCGACTGGGTCGAGCCGAGGGTGCTCGTCGTGCCGCTCCTCGCCTTCGACCGGAGGGGCTATCGGCTCGGCTATGGCGGAGGTTTCTACGACCGGACGCTGGAGGGCCTGAGGGCGCGCGGGCCGGTCACGGCCATCGGTTTCGCCTTCGCGGCGCAGGAGGTGCCCGAGGTGCCGACCGAACCGACCGACCAGCGGCTTGACCTGATCGTGACGGAAAGCGAGGCGATCACGCCGGGGGCGTGACCCTGCCCGACGACGGGACATTCAGGGGGAGGGCGGTCAGCCCTTGCGGCGCCGCGCGAAGGCCGCGAGCCCGAGGGCGCCCGCACCGAGGAGAAGTCCGGAGGCCGGGAGCGGCACCGGGGCGACGGGGATGTCGCTGAACACGACCTCGTCCAGGTTGATATGGCCGCAGGGAGCGTCGCACGACGCTTCTGTCTCAGGATAGAGGATTTCGATCGAGAACGCGTCTAGCCCGGTGAATGCCTCGTCGAGCACGATGTTCTGGACGGTTCCATAGATGGGCGACATCGTGATGTGATCGCGCACGATCTGCGTACCGTTCAGGAATCCGCGGATGATGATGTTTCCCGTTACCGTCGGCGCTTCATCGTAGAAGCTGAATCCAAGAGATGTGAACGAGAACCTTAGGACATCGAATACCGAACTGGCTGTGAAGATGACGCCGGACGTATAGGCATATGCATCGTCGAGGTGGACGGACCCACCGCCGCCACCCAAGGCGGCGCCCGGTACCGTCGCCCTTACCGTCACGCCGTTCTCGACATAGGGCTCGTCGACGAGGTCTTGCGTCAGGTCGTCGAAGCTCACCGTCGTGGCGGACGCGGTGCCGGCGACGATGACAAATCCGGCTGAAAGCATTGCTGCGCGCAAGGAATGGAATGTCATCGCACACCTCGATCTCTGCTTCCCTCTTGTAGGGTAGCCTTGTCCTTCGCAGGGCGTCAATGAATACGGCAGGACTCAGGCAATTGGGGCAAAACTGAGGCGAATGGGTCACGCCGGAACCTGCCCGTCGGGCTTTCCCTGCGGCCGGCCGTCCGCGTCTCGTGCTTGCCCTCGGGCCGCAGGGCGACTAGGCAGGGCACATGCGGATACTCTTTCTCGGCGACGTCATGGGACGGGCAGGGCGCGCGGCCGTAGCGGCGCGGCTGCCGGGCCTCCGTGCCGACTGGGCGCTGGATTTCGTGGTGGTCAACGGCGAGAACGCGACCTCCGGCGCGGGTCTGTCGCCCGAGCATGCCAAGGCGCTCCTCGCGGCCGGTGCCGACTGCCTGACGCTTGGCGACCATGCCTTCGACCAGAAGGACATGCTGTCCTTCATCGAGACCGAGCCGCGCATCCTGCGCCCGCTGAACTACGCGAAGACCGCGCCCGGCAAGGGCGCGCGCGTCTTCCCGGCCGCCGGCGGGCGAAAGGTAATGGTCGCGCAGGCGCTCGGGCAGGTCTTCATGAAGCGCCCCTTCGACGATCCCTTCTCGGCGGTGGACGCCGTGCTGCGCGCGCATCCCCTGGGGGGCGCGGTGCAGGCGACGCTCATCGACATGCATTGCGAGGCGACGAGCGAGAAGATGGGAATGGGCCACTGGTGCGACGGGCGTGCGAGCCTCGTCATCGGCACCCATACCCATGTGCCCACCGCCGATGCCCAGATACTGCCCGGAGGCACCGCCTTCCAGTCGGACGCCGGCATGTGCGGCGACTACAACTCGATCATCGGGATGGACAAGCTCGAACCGATGCGCCGTTTCGTGACCGGCATGGGGAAGGACCGTTTCACCCCGGCGGCGGGCGAGGCGACGCTGTGCGGCACGCTGGTGGAGACCGACGACCGCAGCGGCCTTGCGAGGGCGGTGCACATGGTGCGGATCGGCGGGCGGCTTGCGCCGTCCGCCCCGTGATTCCACCCTTGAGCGGTCCGTCGAAGGTGGCCTCCGACCGGAAAAGCAGTAGCCTTCCGCAACGATCCGCCGCGGTGCCCGGTTATTGTGCGAAAGGTCGCGAAGCGCCGAGGTCCGCGCGTGCCTCGCTTGCCACATCGCACCGCGTCGATATGATCGCGCCGCATGAGACGTGGTATCGCTGAATGATCGACCTGTCCCTCTCGCCGCAGGGCGAGGCCATCCTGACCCTCCTCATCGTCGCGGGCATGTTCGTCATGTTCGTACGCGAGACGTTCCCGACCGAGGTCGTCTCAATCGCCGGGGCGGCACTCTTCCTCGTCCTCGGCATCCTGCCCTACGACGAGGCGTTGAAGTCGCTGACCAACCCCGCACCCTGGACCATCACGGCGATGTTCCTGATCATGGGGGCGCTCGTCCGGACCGGCGTGCTCGAATGGCTCACGCACACGGCCGAGGCCAATGCCGACCACCGTCCGACGGTGACCCTGATCATCCTTTTCGGCGTCGTGGCGCTGGCTTCGGCGTTTCTCAACAACACTCCGGTCGTCGTCGTGATGATCCCGGTCATGGTCTCGGTAGCCCGCAAGCTCAACCTCTCGGCCTCCAAGCTCCTGATCCCGCTCAGCTACGCGGCGATCCTCGGCGGCACCGTCACGCTTATCGGCACCTCGACGAACCTGATCGTCGACGGGGTGGCGAGGACGCAGGGCATGGAACCCTTCACGATCTTCGAGATCACGCCCCTCGGCGCGATCCAGGTGCTCGTCGGCTTGGTCTATGTCGCCACCATCGGCCGTCGGCTGCTGCCTGACCGGCAATCTATGGGCCTGATGCTCGGCGACCGGAGGAAGCTCAAGTTCTTCACCGAGGTGGCGTTGCCGGAGGATTCCAAGCTCGTCGGCCAGCGGGTGCTCGAGGTCGACCTCTTCAAGCGGCCGGGCGTCCGGGTGATCGACGTCCTGAGGGGCGATGCCTCGCTGCGCCGCGACCTCGATCCGGTGGTGCTGCAGGCGGGCGACCGCGTGGTGCTCAGGACCGAAATGGCGGAACTGCTCGGCCTTCAGGAAAACCGGGACATCCGGCTCGTCGACAAGCTCTCCTCGGTGCAGACCGAGACGGTGGAGGTGCTGATCTCTCCCGGCTGTCGGATGGTGGGCCGTTCCCTCGGCGAATTGCGCCTGCGGCGGCGCTACGGCGTCTATACGCTCGCCGTCCACCGCCGGAACCAGAACATCGGCCGCCAGCTCGACGACCTCGTTGTCGTGGTAGGCGATACGCTGCTCCTGGAAGGCGCGCCCGAGGATATCCAGCGGCTCGCGGCCGACATGGAGCTCGTCGATGTGACGAAGCCCACGGTCAAGGCCTATCGACGGTCCAAGGCGCCGATCGCCTTCGGCGTGCTTGCGGGAATCGTCGCGCTGTCAGGACTTGGCGTCGCGCCGATCCTGTCGCTGTCGGTCGTGGGGGTGGCGCTCGTGCTTCTCGCCCGCTGCATCGACGCGGACGAGGCGTTTTCCTTCATCGAGGGGCGGCTTCTCGCGCTCATCTTCGCGATGCTGACGGTCGGCGCGGCGCTCGACCATTCGGGCGCCGCTGAGCTGCTGGTCGGCTGGGTCAGCCCCGCCCTGCGGGACCTGCCGCCGCAACTCGTGGTGCTGGCCGTCTACCTCCTTGCGATGGTGATGACCGAGATCATCTCGAACAACGCGGTGGGCGTGATCTTCACCCCCGTGGCCATCGAGCTTGGCCACTCGCTCGGCGTTGATCCCCGCGGTCTAGTCGTCGCCGTCATGTTCGCGGCCTCGGCGGCCTTCTCGACGCCGATCGGCTACCAGACCAACATGCTGGTCTACGGGCCGGGAGGCTACAGGTTTTCCGACTACCTGAAGGTCGGCATTCCGCTCAATCTTCTGCTTGCCTGCACGGCGAGCCTGACCATTCCCCTGATCTGGCCACTCTGAAGCGCCCCGGCTAGAGCGGCCAGAAGAAAAGAATCGCGGGAAGTCCCGTGGCGATGACAAGCAGTTCCAGCGGCAACCCCATCGGCCAGTAGTCGCCGAACCGGTATCTGCCCGGGCCGAGGATCAGCATGTTGTTCTTGTGACCGATCGGCGTGAGGAAGGCACAGGACGACGCGACCGCCACGGCCATCAGGAAGGGGTCGGGGGATGCCCCGAGCGAATGCGCCATCGAGATGCCGACGGGTCCCGCGACGATTGCCGTCGCGGTGTTGTTGAGCACGTCCGAGAGTGACATCGTCACGACCATCAGCAACAGCAGCGCGACCCACGCCGGGGCGCCGAGCGACAGCCGTACAAGACCTGCCGCGATCAGGTCCGTGCCGCCCGAGCTTTCCAGCGCGTTGCCCAGCGGTATCATCGACCCGAGCAGGACGATGACCGGCCACTCGACATGGTCGTAAATCTCGACGAGCGGCAGCACGCGGGTCGCCACGTAGCCCACGGCCACGATCCCGAGCGCCACGGGCAGGTCGATCAGCCCCAGGCTCGCCGCCAGAACGGCAGCGGCGAAGATGCCGACAGCGGGCCAGAGCCGTTCCTCCTTGGTGACCGACAGGCCGCGGCCGGCAAGCGGCAGACAACCGAGCCATTCGATGACCTGATCCGTCGTATCGGCCGGCGTCAGCAAGAGCAGGACGTCCCCGGCGCGGATGCGCGTCTTGCGCACCGGCCCCCTGATCCTCTGACCGCGACGGGAAATGCCAAGCAGCACGCTGCGCTGGCGCCAGGCCAGCCCGACCGCCTCGGCCGTCTTGCCCCGGATGCGTGCCGTCGCCGGCACCACCGCCTCGGCGAGGTCGAAGCCTGCCTTCTCGGCAGTCAGATAGGTCTTGCGGCGATGGTCGGCGAAGTCCAGTCGCAGTCCCGATCGAATCTCGTCGAGCGCCTCTGCGGCGGCCTCGAACAAAAGCACGTCTCCCGCTTCGATGATCCGGTCGCGCGCCACGGCATAGCGCCGTTTGCGGTCGCGGATCAGGGCCAGAACCGTTGCGTCGGTCCGGTCGGCTTCGTCGTACAGGACCGACATCGGCTGGCCCACAAGGCGCGATTCCTTCCCGACGGTCAGCTCGGCCAAATAGGCTGCGGGTGGCGCGGCCTGGGCCGCGTCCTGTTGCCGGGGGATCAGCCGCCACCCCGCCAGGGCGACGAACAGGATGCCGATGACCGCGACCACGCTCCCCACCGGGGCGAAATCGAACATCTGGAACGGCGCGCCGAGATAATCCTGGCGGAGCGAGGCGATGATGATGTTCGGCGGCGTCCCGATCAGCGTGATCATGCCGCCAAGGATCGTTGCGAAGGAAAGCGGCATGAGCGACATGGCTGGCGCGCGGCCGGCCTTTCGGGCCGTTTCCATGTCGACCGGCATCAGAAGCGCCAGCGCCGCGACGTTGTTCATGAATGCCGAGAGGAGTCCGCCGACGGCCCCCATGATCGCGATGTGACCGGCCAGCGCGCGGTCGGTGGTCAGGAGCCGCCGCGCAATCGCCATGACGACACCCGTGCGGGTCAGACCGGCAGACACGATCAGGACAAGCGCCACCACGAGTGTCGCGGGATGGCCGAAGCCTTCGAACGCGCCTTCGGCGGGCACGACCCCGAGCACCACAGCGGCCAACAAGGCCGAAAAGGCAATGAGATCGTAGCGCCACCGCCCCCAGACGAGCGCCGCAAAGACGAGCGCGAAGAGCCCGAAGAGAATGATCTGTTGCTGTGTCATGACCCCAGTGAACCTTTCGCGCCGACAAAGTGCAACCGGCGCTCAGCCTTGCAGGTTCCCTGCTCCCTGACATATAGAGACGCCGGTTACCCGGAAGGACGGACGGAGAGGGTCATGGCAGGCCATTCGAAATGGGCCAACATCCAGCATCGCAAGGGCAAGCAGGACAAGCTGCGCTCCAAGATGTTCTCGAAGCTTGCGAAGGAAATCACCGTCGCGGCCAAGATGGGCGACCCCGATCCGGACAAGAACCCGCGCCTCAGGCTCGCGGTGAAGGCGGCCAAGTCGCAGTCGATGCCGAAGGATGTGATCGACCGCGCGATCAAGAAGTCGCAGGGCGGTGACGCGGCCGACTACACCGAGATCCGCTACGAGGGCTATGGCCCGAACGGCATCGCGGTGATGGTGGAGACGATGACCGACAACCTCAACCGCACCGCGTCGAACGTGCGCAGCACCTTTGCCAAGTTCGGCGGCAACCTCGGCACCACGGGCTCGGTCAGTTTCATGTTCGACCGGGTGGGCGAGATCACCTACCTCGCCTCGGCCGGGGACGCCGACACGGTGATGATGGCGGCCCTCGACGCCGGCGCGGAGGACGTGGAATCCGACGAGGAGGGGCACTGGATCTATTGCGCCGCCGACGGTCTTTCGGACGTGACCGAGGCGCTGGAACGGCAACTCGGCGAGTGCGATGAAGCCAAGCTCGTCTGGAAGCCGCAGACCCGCACCAACGTGGACCTCGAGACCGCGCAGAAGCTGATGCGGCTCATCGAGACGCTTGAGGACGACGACGACGTCCAGACCGTCACGGCGAACTTCGACGTGCCGGAAGATATCGCCGCCCAGCTCTGACCGGCCACACCGGTCAGGCCAAGGCGGCCGCGGCTGCCCTTCGCAGGGAGGCCGTGAGGGGCGCCAGGGCCCGCCCGGCCAGTCGCGTGACCTGCCAGTGGAGCGCGACGTCCAGCGTCTCCTCCGCCAGCGGCACCAGGCTGCCGGCGGCGATCTCCGCCCGGATGAGGGGAAGGGGGTTCATGCCCCAGCCGATCCCGAGCCTCGCTGCCTCGACGAAGGCGTGGCTCGACGCCATGAGGTGCGTCTGCAGCGCGATGGCCCGTCCGGCGCGGCTGCGGACCCAGTCCGCCTGCAGCCGGTCCTTGCGGTTGAATGTGAGGGCAGGGGCATCGGCCAGGGCCTCCGCCGTCACTCCGCCCGGAAACCATCGCGCCACGAAAGCGGGGCTGGCCGTCGCGACATAGGCGAGCCGACCGAGAGGATGGGTGTCGCAGCCGGCAAGGGGCGCGCCATGGGCGGTCACCGCCGCCTGTACCTCACCCCGGCGCAGCAGCTCGGCCGAATGGTCCTGATCGTCGATGACGAGGTCGAAGAGAAGTCCCGGAACGGCGGCGAGCGCCGGCAGGAACCAGGTCGCGAGGCTGTCGGCGTTGACGGCGATGCGCACATGCGCCCGACCCTCCGACTGCCCGAGATCGGCCGCGAGCGTGCGTTCGAGAAGCGCCACCTCCTCGGCGTGGCGCACCAGCCGAGCGCCGGCCGGAGTTGGCCGGCACGGGTCAGCGCGGATGACGACGGCGGTGCCGAGCCGTTCCTCCAGGGCGCGGATGCGCTGCGAGATCGCCGAGGGCGTGACGTTCAGCGCCGCCGAAGCGGCCTCGAAGCTGCCGGTCCGGAGAATGGCGGCGAGCGCCTGCAGATGGGCGGGATCGAACATTAGCAAGACTTAACTGAATTTCGTCAGTTTAACTGGAATGATCTTTTCCGCAGGGCTAGTCAAGGCGCGTCGCCGTCACGGAGCGCATAATGCCAATCCCCTTTCTTGCCGGTTTCCAGCTTTCCTTCGGACTGATCATGGCGATCGGGGCGCAGAATGCCTTCGTCCTGCGGCAGGGCGTCCGGCGCGAGCACGTGCTGGCGGTCTGCCTCTTCTGCGCGGCCTCGGATGCCATTCTCATCGCCGCGGGGGTTGCGGGCATGGGGGCCCTCGCCGACCGCGTGCCGGCGGCGGGCGCTGTGCTGCGCTGGGGCGGGGTGGCCTTCCTCCTCTGGTATGGCGCGCGCGCCTTCCGCGCCGCATGGGCAGGCGGCGAGGCGCTTCAGGCCGCGCGGGGCGGCGGCGAGCCGCTGGCCCGGGTCATCGCCACGCTGGCGCTTCTGACCTGGCTCAACCCCCATGTCTGGCTCGACACCGTGGTCCTGATCGGCTCCATCGCGTCGCAGTATCCGGGCCGGTCGGCCGCCTTCGGTGCGGGCGCTGCCACGGCCTCATTCGTCTTCTTCCTCGCGCTCGGCTTCGGCGCGCGGCTTCTTGCGCCGCTCTTCGCGCGGCCGCGCGCCTGGCAGGCGCTCGACGCGGTGGTCGGCGTCATCATGTGGACGATCGCGGCCCGGCTGGCCTTCGGATGAGCCGCGGGGGGGGGATACCCCCTTGCGGCTGCCCGGCGGATCGCGTTCTGTCGGCGCCATGGCGACGACCGATCAAGACCGCCCGCTCGTCGGGATCCTCTGGATGCTCGCGACGGGACTGGCCTTCGTCGTCGTCACGGGCGTCGTGCGTCATCTCGGGACGGACCTTCCGGCGGCGCAGTCGGCCTTCATCCGCTTCCTCTACGGCCTCGTCTTCCTCATGCCCTCGCTCCTGTCGATTCTGCGCCGCGGATTGCCGGCCGGCGCCTGGCGGCTCGTTCTGGGGCGCGGGGTGCTCCATGTCGTCGCGGTCACGCTCTGGTTCTTCGCGATGGCGCGCATCCCCGTGGCCGAAGTCACGGCCATCGGATACCTCAACCCGATCGTCGTGACGGTCGGCGCCGCACTCATCTTCGGTGAAAGGCTCGCCATGCGGCGGATCGTCGCCATCGCGGTCGCCCTGCTCGGCGCGCTGGTGATCCTGCGGCCGGGGCTGCGCGACGTGGCGCCGGGCCACCTCGCGCAACTCGGCGCCGCCGTGAGCTTCGGGTTATCCTACCTCATCGCCAAGCGGCTCTCGGCGGACCTGCCGGCCGGCGCTCTCGTGGCGCTGCTGTCGCTCACCGTCACGCTGGGGCTGGCGCCGCTCGCGCTGATGGCATGGGTGCCGCCCACGCTTGAACACCTTGCCTGGCTCGGCCTTGTCGCGGCCTTCGCGACCTTCGGCCATTATGCGATGGCGCGGGCATTCGCCGCCGCCCCCCTGACCGTCACGCAGCCGGTGACGTTCCTGCAACTGGTCTGGGCGGCGCTTCTCGGCTGGGTGGTCTTCGGCGAGGCGGTGGATCCCTATGTCCTTCTCGGCGGCGCCATGATCATCGCCGCGATCAGCTACATGACGTGGCGCGAGGCGAAGGCCCGGCGGCGCGCGATCACGCCCGCGCCCGATGCGGCGAAGCTCTGAGCCGGCGCGTTATCCCCGCGGGTCGAGGAGCCGCGCGATCACCGTCTTGCGCGACACCTGGCCCACGACCCTGCCATGGTCGGTGACCTCAAGCGCCCGTGTCTCGTCCTTGAGCCGTGCCATGACCTCCTTGATGGGCGTGTCGATGTCCGCCGTCCCCGCGGTCGGGATCGCGTTCGGCGTCGGCTCCACGGCATCGCGGGCGGTCAAGACGCTCAGAGGGTTCATGTGGTTGACGAAATCGGCCACATAGTCGCTGACCGGGTTGGCAATGATCTCCCGCGCGGTGCCGCATTGGACGATCCGCCCCCCCTCCATCAGCGCGATCCTGTCGCCGAGCTTGAACGCCTCGTCGAGGTCGTGGCTGACGAAGATGATCGTGCGGTGGAGCTTTTCCTGCAGTTCAAGCAGTTCGTCCTGAAGCCGGGTGCGGATGAGCGGATCGAGTGCCGAGAAGGGTTCGTCCATCAAGAGGATCGGCGCATCGGTGACAAAGGCGCGGGCGAGGCCGACGCGCTGTTGCATCCCGCCTGAAAGCTCGCCGACCTTGGCATCGGCACGCTCGAAAAGCCCGACGAGTTTCAGTTGCTCATCGACCTTGGCGCGCATGGCTTCGGGTGTCATCCCCGCCAGTTCCAGCCCCAGCCCGACATTCTCCCGCACCGTCCGCCAGGGCAGGAGGCCGAATTGCTGGAAGACCATCGCCACGCATTCGCGGCGGACCCGCAGGAGGTCCTCCTTCGAGGCGCCACCCACCTCGCAGTTCCAGTCTCCGTCATGGATCGTCACCGACCCGCGGCACACCCTGTTCAGCCCGTTCACCGCCCGCAGGAGCGTCGACTTGCCCGACCCCGACAGGCCCATCAGCACGAGGATCTCACCCTTGGCGACGGTCAGCGAGCAATCGTGGACGCCGAGCACCTGCCCGGTCTCCTTCTGTATTTCGGTGCGGCTCAGGCCCCTGTCCATCAGTGGCAGGGCGCGTTCGGGATGGTCGCCGAAGACGATGTTGACCCTGTCGAACGCGACGGCAATCTCGGGAGCCTGTCCGGCCTTGCGGGAGGTCATCGCGTCGCTCCCTTCCGCAGCATCCGGTCAAGCACGATGGCCACGACCACGATGACAAAGCCGGACTCGAACCCGAGCGCGGTATTGACCGAGTTCAGCGCCCTGACGACCGGAACGCCGAGCCCGTCGGCCCCGACGAGCGCGGCAATGACGACCATCGACAGCGACAGCATGATCGTCTGGTTCAGCCCGGCCATGATCTGGGGGAAGGCATAGGGAAGCTCGGCCTTGAAGAGCACCTGCCGTTTCGTCGCCCCGAACGCGGTCAGCGCCTCGGTCAGGGCCAGCGGCGTGGTCGAGACCCCGAGGTGGGTCAACCGGATCGGCGCAGGCAGTACGAAGATCACCGTGGCGATCAGCCCGGGCACCATGCCGAGCCCGAAGAAGACGATGGCCGGGATCAGGTAGACGAAGGTGGGCAGCGTCTGCATCAGGTCAAGGACCGGCTGCATCGCGGCATAGAGCTTCGGCCGGTGGGCGGCCGCGATGCCGATGGGCACACCAAGCCCCATGCAGACCACGCAGGAGGCGAGGATCAGCGTCAGGCTCTCCATGGTGGGCTTCCAGTAGCCCTGGTTGAGGATGAAGAGAAAGCCCACGAAGACCAGAAGGCAGATCTTCCAGTTGCGCTGGAGATACCAGGTCAGCGCCACCGCCAAGGCGACGATGATCAGGGGATGCGGCGTCTCCAGAAGCCACAGGATGCCGGCGATCAGCCCCTCCATGACCCATGACATGAAGTCGAAGACCGGCTTGAGGTTCGCCTTCATCCAGTCGAAGGCAACCTTTGACACCTTTCCGATCGGAATCTTGTGATCGGCCAGCCAAACGCCTTCGAGCCAGCTCCAGTCCATCGCGTCCCCCTCCCGAGCAGGTCCATGGGGAAAGCGGCAACAGACGGGTCCGTTGCCGCTCTCCGCGTCGCTTCAGCCGCCGAGCGTCAGCCCAGGGCAGCGGTCACAGCCGCCATCGCGTCGCCGCCATCCTTCGTCGTGACGCCGTCGAGCCAGGGCGTCATCGCGTCGGGATTGGCCTTCAGCCATTCCTTCGCCGCCTCCATCGGATCGGAGCCGTCGTTCAGGATCTTGCCCATGATCTCGTTCTCCAACTGGAGCGAGAACTCGAGGTTCTGAAGGAACTTGCCGGTGTTCGGGCACTCCGCCACATAGCCCTTGCGGACGTTCGTCGCCACTTCGGCGCCGCCGAAATTCGGGCCGAAGATGTCGTCGCCACCCGCCAGGTAGCTCATCTTGAAGTTGGCGTTCATCGGGTGCGGTTCCCAGCCGAGGAAGACGATGGGCTTGCCTTCGCCGTCATGCTTGGCAACCTCGGCCAGCATCCCCTGCTCGGAGCTTTCCACGAGCTTGAAGTCGCCGAGCCCGAACGTGTCGGCGGCGATCATGTCGAGGATCAGGCGGTTGCCGTCGTTGCCGGGCTCGATCCCGAATATCTGGCCCTCCAGCGCGTCCTTGTTGGCGTCGATCTTGGAAAAGTCGTCGATCCCCAGCGCCGCGCCCGCCTCGTTGGTCGCCAGCGTGTACTTCGCGCCCGTCAGGTTTGTGCGCACCGTCTCGACCGTGCCCGCCTCGCGGTAGGGGGCGATGTCGGCCTCCATCGTCGGCATCCAGTTGCCGAGGAAGACGTCGATGTCGCCTTCGGCAAGCCCCGTATAGGTCACCGGCACCGAGAGGATCTTGGTCTCGGTCTCGTAGCCGAGCGCCTGCAGGATCGTGCTGGCCACCGCGGTTGTCGCCGTGATGTCGGTCCAGCCGACGTCCGAGAAGACGATCTTGTCGCAGCCGGCCGCATGGGCCGGGGCGGTGACGAGAAGCGCGGCAGTAGCCAGGAGACCCGCGCGCAGGCTGTTGGAGAGGATCATCGTGTTGCTCCCTGTTTTGTTGATTGATGAGTCAATAAACTTGAACTTCCCGCTCTGACGCAAGGAAAATCTTTGTCCCTCCGCCGTTCACCCCGGGACGATGGGTGCGAGCGTAGAGCAAGATTTTCCTCTGGAAAAGGAAGCTTTGGGGCGGCGCGGAAGGTTTTTCTTGATTGACGAGTCAATAAAAGGTCAGCTAGCGATGGGGAAACCGGAAGGATGGGACGATGCCGAAGCTGGGGATGGAACCGATTCGCAAGGCCGCGCTGGTCAAGGCGACGATCACCGAGATCGGTCGCGCCGGGTCTCTCGACGTCACGGTGAGCCAGATCGCCAAGCGCGCCGGCATGTCCTCGGCGCTGGCGCACCACTATTTCGGCTCGAAGGAGCAGATATTCCTCGCCGCGATGCGCCACATCCTGACCCTCTACGGGGCTGAGGTGCGGGGCGCGCTGGCGGCGGCCGAGGGCCCGAAGGGCCGGGTGCAGGCCATCGTGCGGGCCAGCTTTGCCACATCGAGTTTCCGCCGCGAGGTGATCGGAGCCTGGCTCAACTTCTACGTCCTCGCCCAGACCCTGCCCGAGGCACGGCGGCTCCTCGGCGTCTATCAGTGCCGGCTGCAGTCGAACCTCGTCCATTCGCTGCGACCGCTCGTCGGGCTCAGGGCCGAGGCGGTGGCGCGGTCGCTCGGCGCGCTGATCGACGGGGTCTATATTCGCGAGGCGCTGAAGCCGGCCGCGCCGGACAGCGTCGGCGCGGCCGGGACCGTGCTCGATTGTCTGGAACGGGAGCTTGCGGCATGACCGAGGCGGATTACGTCATCATCGGCGCCGGCTCGGCCGGCTGCGCCATGGCCTACCGGCTCGCCGAGGCGGGGCGGAGCGTTCTCGTCATCGAACACGGCGGGTCGGACGCGGGCCCGTTCATCCAGATGCCGGGCGCACTTTCATACCCGATGAACATGGGAATCTACGACTGGGGCTTCCGGACCGAGCCCGAGCCGCACCTGGGCGGGCGGACGCTCGCCACTCCGCGCGGCAAGGTCATCGGCGGGTCCTCCTCGATCAACGGCATGGTTTTCGTGCGCGGCCACGCCAAGGACTTCGACCACTGGGCAGAAAGCGGGGCGGCGGGCTGGTCCTATGCCGACGTCCTGCCCTACTTCCGGCGGATGGAGACCTGGCACGGCGGCGATGCGGGCGAGTTCCGCGGCGCGAACGGCCCGCTCCACGTCACCCGGGGACCACGCCGCAACCCGCTGTTCCATGCCTTCGTCGAGGCGGGCCGGCAGGCCGGCTACGAGGTGACCGACGATTACAACGGCGAGAAGCAGGAAGGTTTCGGCCCGATGGAGGCGACGATCTGGCGCGGCCGGCGCTGGTCGGCGGCGAACGCCTATCTGAAACCCGCGCTGAAGCGGCCGAACTGCCGGGTGATCCGTGCCCTCGCGCGCCGGGTGGTGATCGAGGATGGCCGTGCGGGCGGCGTGGAGGTGGAACGCGGTGGGCAGGTGGAGGTGATCCGCGCCCGCGCCGAGGTCATCCTTGCCGCCTCCTCGATCAACACGCCGAAGCTTCTCATGCTCTCGGGCGTGGGCCCGGCGCGGCATCTGGCCGAGCATGGGGTCGCCGTTGTGGCCGACCGTCCCGGTGTCGGGGCGAATCTCCAGGATCACCTCGAAGTCTACATGCAGTATGCCTCGCAAGAGCCTATTACGCTTTACAAATACTGGAACCTCTGGGGCAAGGCGCTGGTCGGCGCCCAGTGGCTTTTCACCGGCACCGGGCTGGGCGCTTCAAACCAGTTCGAAAGCGCGGCCTTCATCCGGTCGGACAAGGGCATCGACTACCCGGACATCCAGTACCACTTCCTGCCCATCGCCGTGCGCTACGACGGCCGGGCCGTGGCCGAGGGGCACGGCTTCCAGGCCCATGTCGGCCCGATGCGGTCGAAGTCGCGCGGCGCGGTGACGCTGCGTTCGGCCGACCCGAAGGCGGCGCCGGTGATCCGCTTCAACTATATGTCCCATCCCGACGACTGGACGGAGTTCCGCAAGTGTGTGCGGCTGACGCGGGAGATCTTCGCGCAGGAGGCGTTCCGCCCCTTCGTGAAACACGAGATCCAGCCGGGCCAGACGGTGCAGACGGACGACGAGATCGACGCCTTCCTGCGCGAACATGCCGAAAGTGCCTATCACCCCTGCGGCACCGCGAAGATGGGTCGGCGTGACGACCCGATGGCCGTGGTGGGGCCGGACTGCCGGGTGATCGGGGTCGAGGGCCTCAGGGTCGCGGACAGTTCGATCTTCCCGCGCATCACCAACGGCAACCTCAACGCGCCCTCGATCATGGTGGGCGAGAAGGCGGCCGACCATGTGCTGGGCCGGCCCATGCTCGCGCCCGCCAATTCCGAACCCTGGGTCTCGCCCAGATGGAAGTCGGCGCAGCGCTGAGGGTGGCTTCCTGAGCCCGCATCGGCTCGTCTATGCTGCGCCCGGCACGGCGAGGCAGGGGGGCGGTGATGGACGATCGGGTACGGGAACTGGCGATGCGGCTCCTGAGCAAGGGTTATGACGATCTGGCGCCTCGCGAACAGCGGGTGCTGCGCCAGATCGCCGCGAGGACGGCCATCTCGCGCAACATCAACGAGACCTTTCGCGGCGAGCTGAGCTTTGGCGACCGGGTCGCGGACCGTGTCGCGGCCTTCGGCGGCTCGTGGAGCTTCATCGTCCTCTTCGGCGTGGTGATCCTCGGCTGGGTCGTGGCGAATGTCTGGCTCTTGACCCGACCCGCCGATCCCTATCCCTTCGTCTTTCTCAACCTCGTCCTGTCGATGGTCGCGGCGCTTCAGGCGCCGGTCATCATGATGTCGCAGAACCGTCAGGCCGCGAAGGACCGGATCGCCGCGGCGCATGACTACGAGGTCAACCTGAAGGCGGAGCTTGAGATCATGAGCCTGCACGAGAAGGTGGACGACATCAGGATGCGCCAGCTCGAGACGCTTTTCGCCCGGCTCGAAGGCAAGATCGACCGCCTTGCCGGGCGCTAGAAGGCGGCGCCGATCAGCCCGCGCAGCGAATTGCCCATCCAGAGCCGGGCGCGCGGCAGGTCGGCCTCGGCCAGGACCGCCTCGCGCGCCTGGCCCGACGCGATCAGCTCGCCCCGCAGAACCCCCGGCAGGCACCCGCTCGTCAGGGGCGGCGTCATCAGCCCCTCGCCGAGATCGAAGAAGAGGTTGGTGATGGTGCCTTCGCAGAACTCGCCGCGGGTGTTGAGGAACACCGCCTCGTCCACCCCCTCGGGCAAGGCGGCGCGGGTCCGGTCGTAAAGGCCGCGCTCCGTCGTCTTGTGGCGCAGGCGCAGGTCGTCGGGATCAAGCCGCTCGGCCGCGCGCATCAGGCGCCATCCCGCCGGGTTCGGTGTCAGCGGCGCGGCGGTCATCTCGACATCTCCCACCCGGCCGACGGTCAGGCGGATGCGCAGCGGCGCGGGGTCGGTGACGGTCGCCAGCACCTGGTCGACCGCGGCCTCGTCCCAGTCGAAGCCAAGCTCCGCCGCCGAGGCGCGGGCGCGGGCGAGGTGCGCCGCGATCCGGCGGAACGCGGTCCCGTCCCAGCCGAAGGTCTCGATCAGTCGCGTCCCAGCGCGGCAAAACGGGCTTTCCACAGCGCTTCCTCATATTCGCCCTCGGGCGTCGAATCGGCGACGATGCCGCCGCCGACGCCGAAGCTGGCGGTTCCGTCGTCCGCAAGGGTCAGGGTGCGGATCGCCACGTTGAAGGCGGAACTGCCGTCCGGGCCGAGCCAGCCGATCGATCCGCAATAGGCGCCGCGGGGCGTGGGTTCCAGTTCGCGGATGATCTCCATCGCCCGTATCTTCGGCGCGCCGGTGACCGAGCCGCACGGGAAGAGCGCGCGGAGAAGCGCGGAGGGCTGCGTTCCGGGGCGGAGCCGGCCCGTCACGCGGCTGACCATCTGATGCACGGTGACATAGCTCTCCACTGTGTAAAGTTCGGGCACCCGTACCGATCCGACGGCGCAGACGCGCGAGATGTCGTTGCGGAGAAGATCAACGATCATGAGGTTTTCCGCCCTGTTCTTCACGCTTTGCTGAAGCTCCAGCCGCAGCGCCGCGTCGTGGGCGGGGTTCGAGGCGCGGGGCGCGGTTCCCTTCATCGGCCGGGTCTCGATCACTCCGTCCGCGTTTGTGGAGAAGAAGAGTTCGGGGGAGCGCGAGACGAGCACAGGACAGTCGGGCAGGGCGACAAGCGCGCCGTGTCCCACCGGCTGGCGGGCCCGAAGGGCGCCGTAGAGGCCAAGCGGCGTGCCTGCAAAGGCGGCGCGCATCTGCATCGTGAGGTTCGTCTGGTAGATGTCGCCGGCCCCGATGTAGTCGAGAACGCGGGCCATCGCTGCCGCGTGTTCCGCAGCGCTCCAGTCGGGCGTCGCGGGCGAAAGACGCGCCCCGGCCGCCTCGGCCCCGGCCCGTGCGAGGACGGCCCCGGCGGCGAGGGGGCTGCCGTAGAGCCCGAAGGCGAGAAGCGGCAGGGAGCGCCGGGAGGGCATCAGTCCGGCGAGCCGGGGTTCGAGCGCATATCCCGTCTCGTAGCTGAGGAACCCGGCGGCCCAGAGGCCAGCGGCGCGGGCGGCATCGAGCGCGGCGAGCGCCGGGGCAACCTCTTCGGCCGTCTCCGCCCGGATGATCCGGCCGGGGGCGTCGAAAAGTGCGGGCCCGCCACCGGGGCCGTTCTCGATCAGGATCATGGGGTGCGCCCGAGGTATCGTGCAGCCGCACATAGGACGGCGCCACGCCCGCGGCAATCCTGCGCACGCCGCTTTTCGTCCCGTTCGCGCCTTTGCCCTTCCGGTTTGACCGAGGTCAAAGTATGCGGCGTCCGGCTGCGCCAGACATGGCCGACAATAGAAAGGACTGCGAAATGTCGAATACACCGCACGAACTGCACGAGGAGTTCCCGGCCGAGGCTGCGAAGATCCACGCGCTCAAGGTCTCCAACGCGCATTTCGCCCGGCTGGCCGAGGAATATCACGAGTTGAACCGCCAGGTGCACCGCGCCGAGTCCGGGGTCGAGCCCGTCGATCAGTTCGCCGAAGTCGAAATGCGCAAGAAGCGGGCGGCGCTGAAGGACGAGATCTTCCGGATGATCCAGGCGGCGTGAGGCTCAGCCGATCTCGTAGGGCAAGAGCCCGCGCCGGTTGGGATCGACCCTGAGCTTGCGTTCGAGCGGCGGGACGGAGCGCTGGTGGCACTCCGTCCGGTCGCAGATGCGGCAGGAAATTCCGATCGCCTCGAAGGCGCGGGCGTTGGTCACGTCGAGGTCGTCGGCATAGACGAGGTCCCTGGCGTGGCTGACCTCGCAGCCAAGCCCGATGGCGTAGCGGCGGACGGGTGCCTGGAATGACCCCCCCGGCTTCGAGATGTCGCGCGCGAGGCTAAGGTAGCGAACGCCGTCGGGCGTCTCGGCGAGCTGGCGCAGGAAGCGTCCGGGCGTCTCGAAGGCCTGATGGACGTTCCACAAGGGGCATGCGCCGCCGAAGCGCGCGAACTGGAGCCGCGTGGCCGAATGGCGCTTGGTGATCGTTCCGGCCTGATCGACGCGGACGAAGAAGAAGGGAATGCCCTTCATCCCCGGCCGCTGCAGGGTCGAGAGCCGGTGCGCCACCTGCTCGATCGAGGCACCGAAGCGGTCGGCGAGGCGTTCGAGATCGTGCCGTGTCTCCTGCGCCGCCGCCAGGAAGGCGCGGTAGGGCAGCATCGCGGCGCCTGCGAAGTAGTTCGCAAGCCCGATCTTAGCGATGGACCGCGCCGCTTCCGACTGGAAGCGGGCGAGGTCGAGGGTCGCCTCGATCAGGTCGCGCTGGGTCAAGAGCGCGACCTGGTGCAGTAGCTGGAAGCGCTGCGTCGGCCCGCTGGTGCGGGTGGAGAGCGTCAGCACCTTTCCGGCAAGCGAACGGACCTCCTCCGTGTCGGAAAGTCTGAGCGTGATGCCCTGTGCCGAAAGGGCGGCGCGCGCGGGCTTCGACACATCCGTCAGCGTCCCGTCCGGGGAGGCAAACCGCTCTGCCGCACGGTCCACGGCGTCGAGGTAATTGTCGCAATAGTGAAAGAAGTCGCGCACCTCCTCCCAGGGCGACGCGCGGCTTCCGCCGCCCTCGCGCCCGAGCGCCTCGTCCAGCGAAGCGAGGCGTTCGTGGTTCTGCCGGTAGGCGCGGTGCAGTTCGAGGAAGGCGCGGGCAAGCACCGGCGCGTTCGAGGCGGCGAGACGAAGATCGGCGAGCGGCGGCATCGTGTCGGCGAAGACCGGGTCCGCGAGCGCCTCGCGCATGTCGGAGACGAGCCGTTCGGCATCGCCGGCCGAAAGCTCCGTCACGTCGAGGCCGAATTCCCCCGCCAGCGCCAGGACGACGGCAGCCGAGACCGGACGGTGGTTGTTCTCCATCTGGTTGAGATAGGGGAGGGAGACGCCGAGCTTGGTGGCGAAGGCCTTCTGGGTCAGGCCGAGCCGCGCGCGCGTCTCGCGCAGCTTCGCGCCGGCGTAGAGTTTCTGGGTGGCCATCGCCCCGGGCTCCGCAGCTTTGCGAAGCGAAGGGTAGTCTTTGCAAAGCCGGCTGCCAAGCCCCGTGCCATGGTCCGTGCCGAGCCGCTCAGAGGCCGAGCCGGCGGGCGCGGCGGATGACGAGCAGGATGGAAGCGACGGCGGCAACGGCACAGGCGAACATCAGCACCGCGAGCGGTGCGGCGCCGCCGCCGAGGCCGAGCGCCCAGCCGGCGGCGGCCGAGATCGCCGCGCCCCCGCCGATCATGATCGCGCCGCCGAGGCCCGAGGCCGTGCCGGCAAGCCCCGGCCGGACCGAAAGCATTCCCGCGTTCGCGCCGGGCAGCGCCATGCCGTTGCCGAGGCCGACCGAGACGACGAGTCCGAAGAACGTGTTGGCTCCGGCGAGTCCGGCGAGGGACAGCGCCACGAGAAGGCCCATGCAGACTGCCGTCAGCAGCGTGCCCAGCAGGATCATTCTGTCGATGCCGATCCGGATCGAATAGCGCCCGGCCAGGTAGTTGCCCAGGGCATACCCGACCGCCGGCGCCCCGAGGTAAAGGCCGAGCCGGCCGGGAGAGAGCTGGAAGACCTCGCTGCCGACAAAGGGGGCGCCGCCGAGGTAGGCGAAGAACGCGCCCGAGGCAAAGGCGGCGGAGAGGCTGTAGCCCCAGAACCGTCGCGACGTGAGAAGCTCGGGGTACTGGCGCATCTGGTCGGCGAAGCGCGTGCGATGGCCTGCCGCGGTTTCGCCGAGGTCGGCCCAGATCATCCAGAGGACGGCGACGCCGAGTCCGAAGAGCGCAAGGAAGTTCGCCTGCCATCCGAAAGCCCCGT
>WBZL01000924.1_pt1 | contig 32220 bp, 30 predicted proteins | sample 5204291 | NCBI WGS metagenome assembly WBZL01 (sample SAMN12344345, study PRJNA552823) | activated sludge metagenome | biome: Activated sludge suspended growth; feature: Nitrification reactor; material: Wastewater; isolation source: activated sludge from nitrification reactor of wastewater...
GGCCTTGATCAGCACCGGGAAGCCAATCGCCTCAGCCGCCGCCAGCAGTTCGGCCGTCGTTTTGCCCGCACCGTCCACCCCCGGCACCACCGGCACCCCCGCCTGCTGCGCCACCGCCCGCGCCGACGCCTTGCTGCCCAGCCGCCGCATCGCCTCCGGGCTGGGGCCAATAAAAACAAGGCCGCTTTCAGCACAGGCAGCGGCAAAATCGGCGTTTTCGCTGAGAAAACCATAACCGGGGTGAATCGCTTCAGCTCCACACCGGCGAGCAATATCCAAAATCAGCGGGCGGTTGAGATAGGTTTCAACGGCCGTTGCCCCCGGCAGCAAATACGCCTCATCGGCCAAATCCAGCCACGCCGCCCCTGCATCCACCTCCGAATAAACGGCCACCGTCCCCACCCCCAACTCCCGGCACGCCGCAAAAATCCGCCGCGCAATTTCCCCCCGGTTGGCAACCAAAATCTTGTTAAACATCTTGCTTCTCCAAAGAATAGGACGCAGATTTACCTGATTTTCCTGATCAGGTAAATCGAGTAAATCAGGTGAATCTGCGTCCCATTTCTTTCATTTAACTACAGCGGCAACCTCACCGCCACCCGCGTCCCTTCCCCTGGGCAGCTTTCCAGCCGCAGCGTGCCGCCCAGCAGCCGCACCCGCTCGTTCATGCCCACCAGCCCAAAACGGTCGGCAGGTGTCGTGTCCACATCAAACCCCCGGCCATTGTCTTCAACCGTCAGCCACACCTCAGCCGGGGTGATAACCAGATCGAGGGTGGCCTGGGTGGCGGCGGCGTGTTTGTCTATGTTGTTGAGTGCTTCCTGCGCCAGCCGGTACAGCCCAGCCTCGACGCGGGGTGCAAGGGGGCGATTGGCTCCGGTGAGGCGCAGCACAACGGCCATTTCCATCCCCCCCACCAACATTTCCAACGCCTCCGCCAGCGACCGCCCCGCCAAGGGCGCCGCCCGCAAATCCATCACCGAACGGCGCACCTCTTCCAAATTTTCCTGCGTCAACGCCAGCGCCCGCCGGATAATCGGCTGCAGTTGGTTCAGGGTGGCGTTGGTTTCCAGCAGGGCATCGGCGGATTCGAGCTGGAGGGAAACGGCCGTTAATCCCTGCGCCAGCGTATCATGAATCTCCCGCGCCAGCCGGTTCCGCTCCTCCACCGCCCCCAGCCGCGCACTTTGGGCAAACAGCCGCGCCCGCTCAATCGCAATCCCCAGCATATCGCCCACCGTATGCAGCAGCCGCAAATCCCCCGCCGACAGCGGCCGCCAATCCGTACTCGCCACATTCAGCACCCCCAGCTTCTTCCCATGCGCGTTCAGCGGAATGCTGGCATGGTAACGCAGCCCATCCGTCCCATCCACCACCTTTTGCAGGCGGCTGCATTCTACCACATTGATATTGGCCGCCCCCGCCATATCATCCTCACGGTACGTCCGCAGACAGTAGCAGCTTCCCTCCATGCGGTGCGGATTTTCCGCCAGTGCCGGCGGCAAATTTTGCGCCGCCGCCAAATACGACGCTCCCGTTTCTTCATCCAGCAGCCAAATCCACCCCGTCTGCAAATCCAGCAAACTGGCAACCTGCTCCAGCACCCCCTGCAACGCCTGCGCCAAATCCACCGAACTGTTCAGCGCCTGGGCAATACTGTTCAAAATAGACAGCTCACGGTTCCGCTGCCGCAGTTTCTCCGCCTTTGTCTGGGTCATAGGGATCTTTTTGACAGGATTTACAGGATTTACAGGATTAGGATATGGTTCTATTGATAGTTAACCTCGTTCCCATGCTTTGCGTGAGAACCCTCTTCGCCCGCTGTGCGGGTTCTTGCGGCACACTTATTCATGCCACAACTCGCAATTGGGCGTTTACAAAATAAGAGGGTAGAAAAACGGCAGGCCTTTTCATGTCATTCCGATGTCCTCTGAGGAATCTTTCGCTTCTTGAAGGGGAAAGATTCCTCGCTTCGAAGACTTCGCTCGGAATGACATTTGCCCGATTAAGTAACTGTTCAGGTGTCATTTCGAGTTCCTCCGAGAAATCCCATTCCCATTGGCAAGGTAAGCGGGATTTCTCCTCGAAGACTCGTCGAAATGACATATTTTTGACCTAAAACCGATTCATTGACGACAGACCTGAACAGTTACAAAAATCCTGTAAATCCGGTTAATCCTGTCTAAAAACTTCTTGTTTTACCGCTGCCCAGTGTACAAAAAATGAACGGTCTTGCCCACACCACCCGCCGCTTATACAATCCATTGATTAAAAATCTGCTATAGCGAACTGTAGACTAATTGTTCATGAAAAAATTTTTGTTACGACAGCAAGAAAGGGAACACAGAGGCACACAGAGGCCGCGCAGAGAACCACAGAGAAAAAACAGCAACGCTCTGTGGTTCTCTATGTTTGCTCTGTGGCTATCTGTTTTCCTTTTACTCCTAGCCGCCTGCCAGGCCGACTTGCTCAACCCGCCCCGGCTGGCAACGGCCACGGCACAGAGTTTGGCGACGGCCACCCCCACGCCAGAGCCGATGGTCATTCGCAACGGGGGGGAAACGGCCGTTTCCGCCAGCCAAGCCACCACTTCCGGCACACCCACCCCGCGCCCCAGCCTCACCGTCTGGGTTCCCGAAACCTCCACCGCCCACCGGCAAATGCTCGATCATCTGGCGGCTGATTTTGGCCGCGACCATGCCGCCAACGTCGAAATGCAGTACATCGCCCCCAACTTGCTGCCCAAGCTGGTCAATACGGCCGTTCTTTCCGGCACCCTGCCCGACCTCATCATCCACCCCATCACCCTGGCTCCCGGCTGGGCGGCGCGGGGCATTCTCAATGCCGATGCCGCCAGCGAGGCCATTGCCCAACTTGGCGCGGAGACGTTTGACCCGGCGGCGTTGGCCTTGGTGGAAAAAAACGGCCGTTTTGCCGCCATCCCCAGCGACGGAGCCAAACAGTTGGTCATCTACCGCCGCGACTGGTTTGAGCAGCGCAATTTGCAGCCGCCTGACAGCTACACCCACCTGCTCACAGCCGCCGAAACCCTGTTTAACCGCGAAGCGCTGGTAGCCGGGTTTGTCGTCCCCACCGAATCCAACCTTATTGCCACCCACAAAATTTTTGAGCAGGTCGCCAACGCCAACGGCTGCAGCCTGATTGACGACAAAGGGGAGGTGCTGCTGCTCTCGCCTGAATGCCAGCAGGCTCTTGATTTTTACTTTAGCATCATCAGCCAATACAGCCCGCTGGGGGTGCAAACCGACACCAGCACCCGCAACGCCTATCTGGAAGGTCGCGCCGGACTCATCATGGCTCCGCCCAGCCTGCTGCTCGACATCGCCGGGCTAGGAGCCGACAAGCCGAGCTGCCCCGAATGCGCCAGCCAGCCTGACTTCTTGCAGCAAAACACGGCCTTTCTGACGACGGTTGGCACAAGCGGCAGCTATAGCGATTTGACGGTGTTGGGGATTACCAGCGTGGCTCCGGCGGAAACGGCCGTTTCCTTTGCCACCTATTTCTTCAACGAAGGGTACGAACAATGGCTGGCCGTGGAATCGGAGCGAAAAGTGCCGTTGAGGTGGGGAACGGCCGTTGATCCCCGCCGCTACCTTGACAGTTGGGGCAGCCAGCCGCTGGGCAGCAGCAGCCAGTCACTGCGCGACCTCTATGGCGACGAAGCCATCGCCCAACTGCGCGACAGCGTGGCCGCCACCAGCCGCTGGGGCTTGCCCCAAGGCCAAGGCGCAGTCGTCACCCAACTGCACGAAGCACTCACCCTCTCCATCGTTCTGCAAGAAATGCTCAGCGGCTACTTCAACAGCAGCCAAACGCTGCAAGAAATGTATAATCGGGTTACAGGATTGATCCCCAATTACCAATTCTATCCCGATCCCACGCCGACGCCGGAAGGATAAATCGAGATTGGAGATTGGAGATTGCCGACCTTCATTAATCTCCAATCTCCAATTCCCAACCCCCATGACAATTCTCGCCTACACCGAAGAAACATTCGGCATTCTCACCGACGACCAGCTTTACCTCGACTGCCTGTTGGTCAAGCCGGCCGCCACGCCCGACCACAAGCTGCAAGCGATTCGCGTTTGGGTGTCAAAATACCCGCTCACGAAGGAAAGCGTTCTCGCTTGCGCCCAGCACCAGGTCAACGCCGGTGGCCCCGACGGCAGCGCCGCCCATTTGGTGTTTGACCTGCGCGGCACGGGCTACAGCGATGGTTTCAACGACGACACCCGCTTTGAGCTGGACCTCCACGCCGTGGGCGAATGGGCAAAAGAACGGTTTCCCCAGGCTGCCACCACCTTCCTCGGCTCACCTACGCTGACAAACGGCCGTGTTTACGTCTGGCCGCTGCGCGAAGGCGGGGTCATTGAAAGCTACTACTACCCTCCGGCCGGCCGCAAGCTCTCACAACCCTGTCTGCTCTATCTGGCAACCTACGGCCAATTTGCCCCGGCCGACGATGCCATTTGCGACAGCTTTGCCGCCGCCGGGTTTGCCGTTTACGGACTGGATCCGCTGCGTTATTTGCTTCATGCGAGTGGGAAACGGCCGTTAACCCCCCAAGACCTCGAAAAAGATATGGAGCAACTGGTGCAAATGCTCCCTAGCTCCCCCATCATCATCGCCCGCCCCCTGGCTGCCGGGCTGGGTCTCGTCTGGGCCGCCCGCGTCGAAAGCGTCAAAGGGCTAATCAGCATTGGCAACGCCCAGCGCGGCGTTCGCGCCGCCCACATCTTCTACAACCACAACCCCCACACCTACCTCCTCGCCCGCTACGCCCGCAAACTCTCGCCGCGCCCCCTCGCCATCATCAAACACGAAGGCCATCCCCTCGGCGGCGACGAAGACGAACTCAACACCCTCATGCAGAGCAGCCTCCCCCCCCACCGGCTGGAGCGCACCAGCGAAATCACCCCGACTCTGCTCCACAACCTGGTGCGCTGGGTGCAGGCCGAGGCCAAACGGTGAATGGGTCAACCGTGACAGCCAGCTTCAATGCGGGATAATTGGCAAAAAAGGAGAAAAACAGCAATGAAAGCAGTTGTGTTCACAGGGGTTGGCGAGCCGCTGGCATATCAGGAAATGCCAGCACCACAGCCGGCCGACCACCACATCATCGTCACCCTAAAAGCAGCCGCCCTCAACCACCGCGACAACTGGATGACCAAGGGCAAATACCCCGGTCTGCGCCCCAACATCATTGTAGGGTCAGACGGGGCAGGAACGGTGGGGGATCGCGCTGTCATCCTCAACCCCAGCCTCAACTGGGGTGACAGCGAACGGTTCCAGGCAGCCGACTACCAAATTTTGGGGATGCCCAGCCACGGCACTCTGGCCGAACAAATTGCCGTGCAGCCGCAGCAACTGGTGGATAAACCCGCCCACCTCAGCTTTGAGCAAGCGGCGGCGCTGCCGCTGGCGGGTCTAACGGCCTACCGCGCCCTCTTTAGCCGCTGCCAGCTTCAGCCAGGGGAACGGGTACTCATTTCGGGCGTGGGCGGCGGCGTGGCACTGTTTGCCTGCCAGTTCGCCATCGCCGCCGGAGCCGAGGTGTTTGTCACCTCCAGTTCAGCGGCCAAAATCGAGGCGGCAATTGCCCTGGGGGCGGCGGGGGGGGCGAATTACCGCGAAGAGGGATGGCATAAAAAACTGGGCAAGGAGACGGGCGGTTTTGACGTGGTGATTGACGGCGCGGGCGGCGATGGCTTTGCCCAGTTGGTGGCACTGTGCCGCCCCGGCGGGCGCATTGGCATTTACGGCGGCACGCGGGGAATGCTGAGCAACATCAGCCCGCAGCAGCTTTTCTTCCGCCAGCTTTCCATCCACGGCAGCACGATGGGCAGCGACAAGGAGTTTGCCGAGATGGTGGCCTTTGTCAATCAGCACCAGCTTGTGCCGGTGGTAGATGCGGTGTTCCCTCTGGCCGATGTCAACGAAGCAATTGCGCGGATGGATCGGGGGGAGCAGTTTGGGAAGATTGTGCTGCGAATTTAAATGTGGGGTGTGGGGCGTGGGGCGTAGGGTGTAAAGCGTCACACACCCCACTTCCCCACACCCTACCGCCCCACCTCCCGCGCCCGTGCGACGGCGGCGTAGGCGTCTACAAGGCCATAGCCAACGGCGTTGTTGGGTACGGTGTCGCTGGCGGCGCAGGTGGGTAGGCCGTGGTGGGCAACGTCATACGGCTGGGCGGTTTCGATGAGGATTTGCTCGGTTTCGGCCACGCGGCCAATCAGCGACGGGTTGGCCGACCAGATGAGGGCAACAACCCCAGCCACGTGTGGCCCGGCCATTGAGGTGCCGTCGGCGTATTCGTAGCTGCCCTGGGGAAAGGCAGAGAGGACGTTGACGCCAGGGGCAACGATGTCGGGCTTGATGCGGTCGCTGCCGTCCACGGTGACGGGGCCACGGCTGCTAAAGCTGCCCAACGCGCCGTTGCTGTCCACCGCCCCCACGGAAAAGGCGCTGTCGTAAATGGCAATGGGGTCGCTGACCGTTTCACAGCCGCCCTCGCCATCGTTGCCGGCCGAAGCCACGACAAAAACCCCGGCTGTGCGCAGGGCATCAACGGCCGTTTGTAAACTCAGCGCATCACACCCTTCCAGCGGCGGGCAGCCCCACGAATTGTTTAGCACATTGGCCCCCCGCACCGGGTCGCCAGCAAACGGGTCGCCATCCAGCGGAAAGGGAGCCAGCATAAATTGCAGGCAGTCGAGATAGAGGGCAGGGTTGCCCAGGTTGCGATCCAGATTGGCGCAGGCGATCCAGGTGGCCGCCGGAGCCACCCCCACCGACTGCCCCAGCACCGACCCCAGGGTGTGGGTACCGTGGCCGCCGTGGTCAACCGGCTCACGGCTGTGGTTCCAGGGGTCAAACCAGTTGTAATCATGGTTGCCCGCCGCGCCGCGATAGGTCGGCTGAAGTTCGGGGTGCGTCCAGTCCGCCCCGGAGTCGGATTGCCCGACCACTACGCCCTCACCGCGCACGCCAAACGCCTGCCACACGCGGTCGGCTCCAATGCTGGTGAGGTTCCACTGGGGGGTTAACGGCCGTTCGGCCGTTCCCACTGCCGTGGCGGCTGGCTCTGGCAGGGGGCGCAAAACGGGGCTGTCAATCACCCGGTCAACCTCCGGGCGGCGGGAAAGCCACAGCCGCAGCAGCGGCCCACCGTCCACTTCCAGGGCGTTGACGAGGTAGTAGGGGGTGTAGCTGATGCCAAACAGATCCAACATGCGGCGCAAATCGGCCTGGGTGCGGTTGGCGTGGTCGGTGAGGGTGGTATAAACGGCCGTTCGCTGCGCGTCGGGGGTGTCGGTGCTGACAGTGTCCAGGGCGGCCTGGTCGCGCAAAATGACAAAGAGGCGGTCGCCGTACAGCCCCGGTTGGCCGACAATGACGAAGATGATGGCGACGATGACCCAGGCGGAAACGGCCGTTAATCGCCACCCCCACCCCGCTTCCACCCGCGCCAGCCGGCCGCGCAGGGCAAACAGCAGCAGCCCCAGCAGCAAGGTCATGCCCAGCGACACCGCCAGGGCAATCAACGCCCACCCCGCCACGTCGCGGGAGCCGAGGTTAAGGACCAGCGAAAGCTCGTCGGGGTCTACAAAAATGGCGGGGATGGCAACGGCCAGGGTGATGAAGGTGGTAATGACGCGGCGATTTGCCATTGCCGCCAGCAGCCAGCCTGCCGCTGGCAGCAGCACAATCTGCACAAGCTGCATCCCGTTAAAGCCAAAGTTGCCTGCCATGATCAACAGCGCCGCCCCGGCGGCAAACCCGCCGAGGGTGATGTTCCAGCCCGTGCGGTCGCTGGTGTCGGCCAATTGCTGAAAGCAGGCGTGCAGCAGCAGCCCGGCCAGCCAGCCAAAGGCCAGCGCGGCCACAGCGTTTAGCACAATGTCGGCCAGGGAACCGGGTGCGCCCCAAATAAACCAGCCGAAAAGGGTAAGGGCGGCCAGCAGCCAGGCAAGGCTGGTAGATTGGGGCGCGGCGGAGTGGGAGCGAATGCGGCCAAAGCGGCGAAATCGCTGCCGGACAACCAGACCAAAGAGCAGGGTTAGCCCGATTTGCAGCAGGTTGGCGGTGAAGGCGGCGTTGGGTGGGGCAAGGCGGGTGGGGACGAGGAGGAGGGCATAAACGGCCGTTGTGCTCCACAATTGAAACACGGCACGGTAGCGCGGGTTGTGCCAGCGTACCAGCAGCAACGTTGGCAGGAGCATACAGACGGCAAAACCTAGTGCTACTACCGGCCGGCTCCACGACGGCCACGGGGTGCCGATTGCCACAGCAAATTGCTCTGCCAGCCAGCCGATTGCCTGAACGGCCGTTCCGATAACCACAATCCAGCCAAACAGCAGCACCGCAAACAGCTTGCCAGCCAAATCATTCGTTGGCTTGGGTGTTTCTTGCATCAATTCTCTACCCTTCCAAGGTCTGTATCCTGGGGATTGGGGATTGGAGATTGGAGACCAATCCTAATCTCCAATCTCCAATCCCCAATCCCCAATCTCCCTTTCAGCCCAAACTCAGGCCACATCGCGTCACAATACGCTCAAACTCCTGCGCCGTGTAGGCATCCAGCGACAGCCCCTTGGGTGGGCGGACAAAATTGCTGGCAAAAATCCCCTTGCGCTGGTAAACATGCTTGCGAAACGCCAGCCCAATCTTTGGCTGAAATTCATAGCGAATCAGCGAGGCATAGCGGTCAAACGTCTGCGCCGCCGCTTCATGCTGCCCGCTGCTAAACTCGTTGAAAATTTGCACCAGCACCTCGGCAAAGGAAAAGCCGGTCATAATGCCCAATGCCCCGCGCTCTAGCTCCTCCAGATAGTAAAAACCACCCAGGCCGCCAAAAATACCCACGCTGTCGTTGGAAAGCTCCCGAATTTTGGTGAGTTTTGGCCCCACGGGCGGGTCTTCCAGCTTGATATAGGGACAGTAACCATCCCGCCCCAGCCGCGCAATGAGTTCGGCCGAAAGCTGCACGCCAAAGGAAGCCGGGTAATCATGGATCATCACCGGCACTGGGCTGGCCTCGGCCACCGTCTGGAAATGGTGATAGAGGGCAGCATCGTTTTGAATGGGAATGGGGGCGACAAAAACGGCGTTGGCACCCAAATCAGCCGCCATCTGGCACTGTTCCACTGCGCCCATGGTGCCAAGCGCCCGCACGCCCACCCAGACATCCAGCCCGCCAGCGGCTTGCGCTACCACCGTTTGCACCACCGTGCGCCGCTCGGCATCACTCAGCTTGTCGTTCTCCCCCATAAACCCCAAAATGGCAACCCCGTTGACCCCCAGCCCTTTTTGATACGCGATTAGCCGTTTCAGGCTCTCCACATCCAATGCCCCCGTTTCGGTAAACGGCGTGGGCAAAATGGGGTTTACCCCTTTTGCAGAAATGGTTTTATTGCTCATCTAAGCCCCTTCACAAACAGTAGCCGAGCTTTGCAAAGCTCGTGTTTATTAAACCAGCAAGCGAGGATTGGAATCCTCGGCTACAGCCCTTGTTCTTTACGCCATGCGGCAAACGCCACCAGCGTTTCTCCTTTGGGTGGATAAACATCCAGCGTGCTGGCTCCCGCCTTGACTAGTTCCAGCACATACGCCTCGCGCAGCTCTTGCTCATAAGCAGCATGGGCGACCTCTTCCGCCACCTGCGCCGGAATCGCCACCACCCCTTCGCCGTCCCCAACGATGACATCGCCGGGCATGATTAGCACCCCGGCGCAACCAATCGGCACGTTCCAGTCGGCGGGATGGTGCCAGACGTTGGAGCGAATGGCCTGGGGAGCCTGAAAATAAAGCGGCAGCCCAATCTCAGCACAGCCAGGGGTGTCGCGCAAGGCACCGTCGGTGACAAAGCCGGCCGCCCCCAACACCTGCATCCGCCACGCCAAAATATCGCCAATGACCGCGCTCCGCAGTTCACCCCGCGCCTCGGCCACCAGCACGTCTTCGGGGCCAACCGCTTCAATGGCAAGCCGCTGCGGGTTTTGCGAGAGAACGGCCGTTTTTGCCACCATGTCCTCCCGCCCCGGCACAAAGCGCAGCGTCACCGCATACCCCACCATCCGCAAATCCGGCCGCAGCGGCCGCACCCCGGTCAAAAACGTGTTGCTAAACCCCTGCCCAATCAACACCGAAGTCAACGTCGCCGTCGAAACCTTGGTGAGCTTTTCTTTGGCGGCGGGAGTTAGTAAAAACGGCCGTTTCCCATCCATCATATCCCTCCAAAAAGAAAACGGGACGCAGATTTGCCTGATGTACCTGATAATAAATCAGGCACATCAGGCAAATCTGCGTCCCAATCTTCTAATCTCTCAATCTCTCACTCTCTTCCAAATCCAACACATAATGCTCCGGCAGCCGCACCAGGCTTTCCGGCAAACCAATATAGCGCACAGCCACCCCGTAAACTTCCCGCGCCGCTTCAATGGACACATAGCCATTCACCACATCCGCCAACACCTTTTGCGGATCACGCTGGCGCGGGTCGCCATAGCCACCGCCGCCGGGCGGATTGAGACTCATTTTCACCCCCGGCTCCAGCCACATCACCGTTTTCGGCGGCATATCCACCCCATCCATTTTGAACTCGCCGTTGGCACCAGACTGTCCACCGTTTAGCCCGTGCGCCGGGAAGCGGGTGCGGTCAATCATTCCCGACACGCTCCACGACTCGTCGCCGCGATAGCTGATGTCGGTGGCCTGCCCCAGCCCGCCGCGAAACTGCCCCGCCCCGGCTGAATCAATCCGCAGGGTGCGCTGGTGCTGAATGAGCGGTGCCAGCGTTTCCACCACTTCGGCCGGAACCCCGGCCACGCCGCTGGGGAAGCCGGTGGCGCTAAGGCCATCCTTGGTGGGGCGAGCCCCGGTGCCGCCCACCTGAAACAGCGTCACGTTGCTGGGTTTGCCGGTGTGCGGCCAGTTGGCCCGCCAAATGCTCATCCAGATGGGGTCGGCGCTGCCCGCCAGCACCCGGTCAGGGATGGTTTGGGACAAGGCACCAAAGATGGCGCTGGGCAAAAAGTGGCCCAGCAGATGGCGCGAGGCGACGGCGGCCGGCCGTTTACAGTTCAAAATGGTGCCTTCGGGGGCAGAAACGTGGACGGGGCGAAAGGCACCTTCGTTGTGCGGCACTTCGGGGCTGATGGCGGCTTTCATGGCGAAGGAGGCGTAGCCGTGGGTGTAGTTGAAAACGACGTTGATGCCGCGTGTGGATTGGGGAGAGGAACCGGCGAAATCTATGTATATGTCGTGGTCGGCGATGGTAACGGCCGTTTGTATCTTAATCGGCTCCTCAAAACCATCGCTCCACAGTTCGTGGGTAAAACGGCCGTTTGGCAGCCGCCCAATCGCCTCCCGCATCGCCCGCTCCGAACGGCCGATAATCTCATCCGCCAGCAGGTCAATCGAATCCAGGTCAAACTCGGCCATCATTTGCAGCAAGCTCCGCGCCCCCACCGCATTACACGCCGTTTGCGCGTACAGGTCGCCCACCGTCTCATCCGGCGTGCGCACGTTGGCGCGAATGATTTTGAACAGCTCCTCATTTGGCTCACCGCGCCGAAACAGCTTGGTAATCGGCACCAGCAGCCCCTCCTCAAACACCTCCCGCGCCTCGGCCGACAAAATGCGCCCGCCGATGTCGGGGGCGTGGCAGCAGTTGGCAAAGTAGCCCACAATCGCCCCGTCGCGGAAAACGGGGGTCAGCACCGTGAGGTCATTCACCTGCCCCGCCGTCATCCAGGGGTCGTTTGTCACCAGCACGTCGCCCGGCTCCAGCGTCTGCGGCGGATATTCTTTGAGAAAATGAATCGCCCCCGTCGCCATGGGGTTGATGTGGCCGGGGGTTCCGGTCAGCGATTGGGCAATCATATTGCCCCGCGTGTCAAAAATGCCGCAGGCCAAATCCTGCGACTCGCGGACGATGGTGCTAAAGGCGGTTCGCATCAGCGCCACCTGCTGCTCATTGGCTACCGATAGCAGCCGGTTCCATAAAACTTCGAGTAAGATTGGGTTAAGTGCCATTTGTTATTCACTGAAAGGTGTGGGGAGTAGGAAGTGGGGCGTAGGCACTTGCTACGCCCCACTCCCCACTCCCCACACCCCACTTTCCGCCTCCCTTGCCAGGGCAATGGTGCCGTTTGGCCGGAAGTTGGTCTGTAGATAATACAACGCCTGCGCCCGGTCGGCACTGTCGGTATCGTTAATCAGGAGTTCTTCGCCATAGAGGGCAATGTCTTCGAGGATACGATCATAACGGAAATAGGCAAGGGCGGCATGGTTAACGGCCGTTTCCCCATACCCCGCCGCAAACAACGCCACCTCCTCGGCGGCACTGCGCCAGTTGCCCAGCAGCCCGCCCCCCACAAACAGCAAATCCCGCTCCTTTGGAGCCAGCAGCAGCGTGTCCCAATCCACCACAAACAGCCGGCCGTCGTCGTCGAGCAGCAGATTGCCGGCGTGGAGGTCGGCGTGGCAGACCACAAAATCGTCCAGGCAGTCTACCACGACGGCTAACTGTTCAGCGCGGGCAATGAGGCTGAGGAGTTCGGTGCGTTTGGATTGGAGAAAAACGGCCGTTTCCCGCGCCACCTCGTCCACAAATGGTTCCGCCATTGCCAGCAGCCCGCGCACCGCCTCGCGCCAGCGGTCGGTGGTGCGATAAACGGGAATTTGCGCCCGCAGTTCCGGCAGCAGCGTGGCCTCATGAAGCTGCCGCACCGCCGCGCCAAACTGCCGCCACTGCGCCTCGGTTAAGGCCACCTCGTACCCGTCACGCCCGGCGACAAACGGGGACAAAATGACGCGGTAGTCGCCCAGTTCGGCCCACAACCTGCCCGCCCGTGTGGGCAGCGGCGGGATGATGTGGAGGTTGCCGTGGTCGTGGAGGTGTTTGGGGAGGGAAACGGCCGTTTCCCCAAACTTCCCACTCCGTAGCTTGAGAAAGTAGTTGGCCTGGTCGGTGGTGGTGATGGAAAAAACGGCCGTGTTGGCATCCGCCCCCAGCGGCAAAAAAGCGACCCGCGCCACCTCCAGCTCATATGCTTCCTGCAAACAGGCCGCTATTTTCTCGTTCGTTATGTTTGGTCGCTCCAACATCAGCAAAACTCAAGGTGAAAACGATGCCAGAAAACGGCTGGTTGCCTCTACCGTTTGCTGCCATTGGCTTTCTGGCGAAATAGTGGCTGGGTTATCGCCTGGTTGGGGGCCATAATCGCCAAATTGGGCATGGTTGCCACCCTGAATAACCACAAACTCACTGTCTGCTGGCTGGTATGGTTTGTATTCCTCAATTTTGGCTCCATCATCCAACCCACCATCCTCCGTCCCGTAGATGGACAGAACCTTGATCGCACTATCCCGGAGCCGATCATCCGCCGGGTAAGATGCCCAGAATACAATCCCTTTGATCTCTGGGTGTGCCGCCGCAAAATAGGCAGCCGCAACGCCGCCCAAAGAGTGTCCGCCCACTACCCAGGTTGTCACGTCGGGAAACTCATCCAGAGCCAGTGTACCCGCTTCAATGTCAAAGAAAGCCAGATTTAACCTTACCTGTAGCAAAACAACCCGGTATCCCTGTTCAGCAATGCGGTGCAAAATGGGGGAATAGGCGCGAAAATCTACATGACCACCAGGGTAAAAGAGGAAGGCCGTTGTTGAGGTTGGCTGGGTTGGCTCAAAAGAAATATAGTCGCCGTGATCCACGATCTGTACCACATTGTCAGATGCCAGCGCAGCCAGTGCGGCCGCACCGGGCTGCGAAGGTGTTTCAGCCCAAATAACAAACCCGATGGTAGCGACGACGATAAGGATGGCTAACCCTGTAGCAAGTCGTTGTATCCCTTTTTTCATATCAATTTTTCGTCTCCATTGCGCGGCTGTCGCGCTTGCAGGATGAATGAAAACGGCCGTTTTCACAGTATGACCAATAGTTACCCATTTAGATAGATGAATCATACCCGTGATCAAACCGAGTGGCACAAAGATCGTCAATCCTGATACGTCGAGCTAAAATTTAACCTTGAAAATTTCTGCCCATACGGGCCATGAGGGTTACTAAATGATCGTTACAATCTTTCGCTCCCGCTTGCGGCCGGAAGCTGCTGCGGAATATGCAGAGTGGGCCACCCGCATCAGCGATCTGGCGAAAACAATGCCTGGCTATATCTCGCACAAGGGATTTATGGCTGACGATGGCGAGCGGGTCACGGTGGTTGAATTTGAGGATGAAGAGGCGCAGCGCAATTGGTCTATCAATGCTGAACACCTGCACGCCAAATCGAAGGGGCGCAGCACGTTCTATGCCGAGTACAAGCTGCAAGTTTGTCAGGTGGTGCGTGAGTCGCAGTTTGCGGCGAAGGTTGGTGAAGGATGAAAACAACGAATCTTGATTTTAGTGACCCGCTGATTCAGGCGAACCCGTATCCCCATTATGCAAAGCTGCGACAGGAAGCGCCGGTGTGCTGGAACGGCCGTTCCTGGCTCATCAGCCGCTACAACGACATCACCACCCTGCTCAACGACCCCCGCATGTCCTCCGCCCGCACCGAACAAACCTTTGCCGTGCTGCCCCCCGACGTGCAGCAAGAGCTAACCCCCCTCCGCACCATTCTGGGCAGCCGCATGTTACTCAGCGACCCACCCCAGCATACCCGCCTCAAGGCTATTGTTGCCAAAGCATTCACCCCGCGCATGATCGAAAGCCGCCGCGCTCGCATCGAGCAAATTTGCCACGGCTTTATTGACGAGGTGATTGGCAACGGCACGATGGACGTGATGGCCGACGTTGCCGCCAAGCTCCCCGGCTGGGCCATCACCGACATTTTGGGCGTACCTTATGAAGACCAACCCCGCTTTACCCGCTGGGCGCGAGATCAGGTGCTGATTTATGACCGCGCCGGAACCACCCAGGATCGTGTCGGGGTCATGCGTCAGGGGCAAAAAAGCATGTTGGAGATGAAAGCCTATCTGGAGATCATTATCGAGCAGCGTCGCCGCGACCCGCAAGATGATTTGATCACCGAACTGGTGCAGGCCGAAGAACAGGGCGACCGCCTCTCCCGCGATGAGCTGTTTGGCATGTGCGTTGCCCTGCTGGTCGGCGGCAACAACTCCACCGCCCACCTCATTGGCAACGCCATCCTCACCTTTGCCCGCCACCCCGACGCGCTGGCGCAGCTGCTGGCGCAGCCAGAACTCATCGCCCCCGCCACCGAGGAAGTGATGCGCTACGACAGCCCGGTGCAACTGACCAGCCGCGTGGTGAAAGAAACCATGGAATTTCAGGGGGAAACGTTTGAGGCGGGGCAAGGGGTTTTGGTGCTGTTTGGCTCCGGCAACCGGGATGAGGCGCAGTTTGCCAACCCCACCGAATTTGACATGACGCGCCACCCCAACCGCCACCTGAGCTTTGCCCACGGCCCCCATTATTGTCTTGGTGTCTCCATTGCCCGCACCGTTTCCCAGGTGGGCATTTTGACTGTGCTGCAGCGGTGCCGCCATTTACAGCTTATCAATGAGCAGGTTGAATGGCTGCCGGGCTTTGCCTTCCGTGGCCCCCACACCTTGCCCATCACCTTTGAGGCACAATGATGTCTGAATTTCCCACTGATCAACTGAGTGTTACCCACCATAGTGTGGTGATTAACGGCCGTTCTCTCCCCTACACCGCCATCACCGGCACGCTCGTCCTGAAAGAAGAAGCCGAAAAACAGGAGGGCAAGCGCGAAAGCGAAGGCGAAAAACCCAAAGCCAACCTCTTTTTCGTCGCCTATCTACGTGATGACGCGCCAAACCCGCAGCGTCCTATCACCTTCAGCTTCAACGGCGGGCCAGGCAGCAGCAGCGTCTGGATGCACATGGGGCTGCTGGGGCCGCGCCGGGTGCAAATGGGGGACGTGGGTGCCCTCACCCCCCCGCCCTGGCAGTGGGGCGAAAACGAGTTTTCGCTGCTGGACGAGAGCGATTTGGTCTTTATTGACCCCGTTGGCACTGGCTTTAGCCGCGCCGTGGCGGGCGAAGCCAACAGCGAATTCCACCGCTTCCAGAAAGACATCGCCAGCGTGGGGGATTTTATCCGCCTTTTTTGCACCCGTTACGGCCGTTGGGCTTCACCCAAATATCTCATTGGCGAAAGCTATGGCACCACCCGTGCGGCGGCGTTGAGCGGCTATTTGCAGGATCGCCACGGGCTGTTTTTGAACGGCATCATCTTTGTCAGCACCATTCTCAACTTCCAAACCACCCGCTTTGCCCCCGGCAACGATTTACCCTATGCGCTCTACCTGCCGCCCTACGCCGCCGTGGCCTGGTACCACGGCAAGGCCGGGCAGGGGCAAACCCTGGCCGACTGGGCAGACGAAGCGCGGGCGTTTGCGCTGGGGGAATATACGGCGGCATTGATGCGGGGGACGTTGTTGAGCCAGAGCGAGGAGGCCGACATGGCAGCCAGGGTGTCGCGGTTTACGGGGCTGCCGGCCGATCTGATACAACGCTGCAACTTGCGAATAGACCTGACGACCTTTGTCAATGAACTGCTGCGCGACGAGGGGAAGGTGGTCGGCCGGCTGGATGCCCGGTTCACGGGCTACGATTTGGGGCCAACAGGCAAAAAGATCAATCTGGAGCCAAGCTCACTAGCCTATAACGGCCCCTACACGGCGGCACTGTATGATTATTTGCACCGCGAGCTAAACTATGAAAGCGATCTGCCGTATGAGATCATGAATATGAAAATCAACGCCGACTGGCGATTTGAGGAGTTTGAAGGGACGTATGTGGATGTGAGCGAGACGCTGCGCCGCATTATGTGCAGCAACCCCCACCTGCGGGTGCTGGTGTGCAACGGCTATTACGATTTGGCAACCCCATTTGCCGCCGCCGAATACACCTTTAACCACCTCTACCTGCCAGCGGAACTGCGCGGCAACGTGCAGATGGCGTATTATGAGGCGGGGCATTTGATGTATGTCCATTTGCCGTCACTGCAGCAGCAAAAGCGGGATTTGGCGGCGTTTGTGCGGGGTGGGCAGCATGGTGAATGATTCGGAAACAGCCAGCTTTCACGGTGGGCAGAGCAATTACTATGTGCAGGATGTCGAGCGCATGGCGGCTTTTTATCGGGATTGTTTTGGCTTTCAGGAAACGTATCGCACCCCCAAACAGGGTAAGCCTGAACACATTGAGCTACGTTTGGGGGAGTATTTGATAGGGCTTTCGTCGGTGGAAGCCGGCCGCAGAATACACCGGTTGCCGCTTGACCCTGGAAAGCCACGCGGGGAGATTGTGCTGTGGACGAATGATGTAGACAAAGCCCACACCATGCTGAGGGTGAAAAAGGTATGCTGTATACGGGAGCCACACAATTTTGATGTGAATGAGCAACTGCGGTTACGAGTGGCCTGGTATGAGGATCCGGAGGGGAACATTTTTCAGACGGTGTGCCAGCGTTGAGAAACGAGGATTAAATAAGTTACGCAAGAAGTTCAACTTCTAAGAAGAAGTTGAACTTCTAAATGGAAATTCACCAGCGATTTAAATTGGAGCAAGATAATGACGACAGGCTTTGTGTGGCATGAACGATATATGTGGCATGATACAGGCTCTCATGCCAGTTTCCTCCCCGCCGGGGGGACGAGTCCCATCCAACCTCATGTTCATGTTGAACATGAGGATACAAAACGGCGTTTCAAGAATCTGCTGGATGTTTTGGGGGTTACGGAGCAGCTAACCAACCTAAAACCTCGTTTGGCAACAGAAGACGATCTGGCGCGAGTGCATACCCGCAGGTACATCCAGCATATTCAGGAACTAAGTGCGGTGAATGGAGGGGATGCTGGCGGGGATACCCCCTTCGCCAAAGGTGGGTACCATATCGCCTGCCTGGCTACAGGCGGGGTGCTGGCACTGGTAGATGCCATTCTGGATGGCGAAGTTGACAACGGCTATGCGCTCGTGCGCCCGCCCGGCCATCATGCCGAGCGGGATACAGGGTTTGGCTTCTGCATGTTTAATAATCTTGCGGTAGGCATTCAATACGCCCGCGAGGTTCGCGGCGTGGCCCGGATTGCCACGGTAGACTGGGATGTGCATCACGGCAATGGTACGCAAAACATCTTTTATGAGGATCCAGATGTCCTGACCATTTCGCTGCACCAGGCGGGAACATATCCACCCAATTCGGGAAAATTGGAGGAAAATGGGGCTGGTGCAGGGCAAGGCGCAAATATTAACGTCAACATCCCTGCCGGGTCAGGCCATGCAGCCTATCTCTATGCGATGGATCAGGTCGTTGTCCCCGCCCTGCAAGCCTTCAACCCCGATTTCATATTTGTTTCTTCGGGTTTCGATGCCGGTGGTTTTGATCCCCTGGCGCGTATGATGTGTGATGGTGAAACGTTCCGTGCCATGACCAAAAAGATGAAAGCTGCGGCAGAGGTGCTTTGCGGAGGGCGGTTGGCTCTGGTACACGAAGGGGGGTACTCTCCGGCTCACGTGCCATTTCTGGGGTTGGCCGTGATTGAAGAGCTGTCGGGCATTCAGACGGGTGTGATTGATCCGTTTGCCGAAGCCATTGCCTTTCACGGTGGCCTTGACCTGCTGCCCCATCAGGCAGCCGCCATTGATGCGGCGGCGGTGCTGGTGCAGAATGTCCCAGTAAAATAATAAGGAATGGCAATTAAATAACTTGCCCATTTAGAAGTTCAACTTCTTCTGAGAAGTTGAACTTCTTGCGTAACTTATTTAATTCTCGTTCCTAAGTGCAATCTATATGCAAAGAGGAAAGCGTGATGACTTTTTTAGATGAATGTGTTGCTTTTGCAGGATCGGTTTGGCGTGAAAAGTATTTGCACCACTCCTGGATGGATGCCTTTTTTGCTGGTACGCTGACCGAGGCACAATTTGAATATTGGTTGATCCAGGATTTGCCTTATCTGAGTGAATATGTAACGGAGATGGTGTTTCCCAAAGTCCCGCCGAACAACCCGTGGGTGGAGTACCAGTTGGAATATAACCGGCGGGCTACCGAATCGCGGGTGGAGCTGAGGATGCTGGCTAAGGTTGGGGAGCAGGCTAAATCACGCTGGGCGGCTCGGCCGGCGCGTGATGCGCTGGATAATTTTTGGATCCGGACGGCGTATGAAGGCAGCTTTGGGGATATTTGTGCGGCCCTGTATGTTTGTTATGCCTTTCCCTACACGTTTGGCGAACGGTACCAGCGCGAAAAGCCGACAAACCTGCCTGCCTTGCAAAAAGAATGGGTGGAGCAGTGGATCGATCCGTTTTCAATTCAGCAGTGGCAGGCCACCAAAGATGGGCTGAATGAAGCGGGCACCCATGCCACTGCCTATCAAAAGGAGCGGATGAAGTGGCTGTTCCTGCGCGGTACGCAGCTTCAGATTGGCACGTTTGATGCGGCCTGGCATTGTTCTGATCCTTGGCCGGGAGAGGATGAGGAAGTGGGGGTGTATTACACGAGTCCGGGGGTTTTGTTGTGATGGCGTGACATCCCACCTGTCCAGAGGCGTAAGGCACGCTAGTTGGCCGAACCAGGTTGCTGCATGGGTCGCTGGGCTTGGGATGCCATAATGTCGTCCTTGTCACTGTCTTTATTGGGCGATCTGGCTATTGTGTGGGAAAAACGGCCGTTAATAACCACTCTGACAAAGATAATAAGGAGAACACGAAATGGAATACACACATCTTGGCCGTACCGGCCTACAAGTCAGCAAACTGTGCCTCGGCACTATGAACTTTGGCCCGTGGACGAATGAAGCGGACAGTCACGTGATGATGGACACGGCTTTGGATGCTGGCATCAACTTCTTTGACACCGCCAACCGTTACGGCATTTGGGGCGGCAGCGGCAGCCATCATGGGCATACGGAGGAGATAATCGGCCGTTGGTTCCAGCAGGGTGGGCAGCGACGCGAAAAAGTTGTGCTGGCAACCAAACTGTATGGGGCCATGAGCGATTGGCCCAACGAAGGCAAGCTCTCGGCACTAAACATCAAACGAGCCTGTGAAGCCAGCCTCAAGCGGCTGCAAACCGACTACATTGACCTCTACCAAATGCACCATATTGACCGTGACACACCCTGGGAAGAAATTTGGCAGGGGATGGAGCAGCTTGTGCGCGAGGGTAAAATTCTCTATGTGGGTAGCAGCAACTTTGCCGGCTGGCACATTGCCAAAGCCAATGAAGCAGCCAAGCGGCGCAACTTTATGGGGCTGGTGAGCGAGCAAAGCAAATACAGCCTGAGCGCCCGGATGGTAGAGCTAGAGGTCGTACCCGCCTGCGAAGATTATGGCGTTGGCATCATCCCCTGGAGTCCACTGGACGGTGGCTTGCTGGGTGGGGTGTTGGCGAAGATTGAGAGTGGGCGGCGTGCCAGTGCCAACATGCAGCAGCGCATTGAGGCGATTCGGCCGCAGGTGGAAAGCTATGAGAACTTTTGTGCCGAAATGGGCGAGCAGCCGGCCGATGTGGCCCTGGCCTGGCTGCTGCACAATCCTGTTGTCACTGCCCCCATCATCGGCCCCAGCAATGTAGACCAGCTAAGTGGGAGTCTGCGGGCGTTGGATATTCACTTGACTGCTGAACAATTGCAGCGGCTGGATGAGATTTGGCCTGGCCCAGGTGGCCCTGCGCCAGAGGCGTATGCCTGGTAGGTGGCTTGGGCGGGCAGATGTGCGTCGTGCGTAAGCGGAGAGCGTTTATGCACGACGCCATCTCCTATACTTTCCTGACGTGCCAGAATAAAACATTAGTTGAGGGGGAAAACGGCCGTTTTCCTACCAAGTTAGCCATTATCAAGCCATAAGCGGCGTAAAAAACTGACTCGCAAACGCCACAGCTTCCTGTAAGGTAAAAATCTCTCGCCCTTCCAGATTCTCCGAAAGCCACTGCTGGGCTATGGTTCCATCATGCAGAAATATCATCTCCGTACACAAGCTGTCCGCACAGCAGGAACCAGCATCTGTCGCTGCCCAGGCGATCCCCACATGAATATCCCTCACCTCAGCCAAATTCAGAACCGTCTCGCCCAACATTTCTATCTTTACAAGCTCACCTGTCACTCTGCACTGGGAGGTGATTTGAGTCGTTTCCGTAAGCATAGGACTAATCGCCAAGGCATCCAAAGCACACATGGCGTAGACCTGATGCCCGTTGATGAGGACTTGATGCTCGCGCTTTGTCATGGTGAAGGGATAAGCCCCGACAGGTTCCCCATTTTCAGCAAAGACCACCATGTCATATTGGCTCAGGGTATAAACGGCCGTTGGCACATCGTCAACCCATTGCGCCATTTCTGCCTTCGGCAGGATGTGGCCTCTGGTTACAAACGAGCGCAGCATCTGCTGGTGAAGCTCTTTAATCTGTGGATCACATTTATTTCGACTTTCCTGCAAAGGCAAAATCTTGCGTAAACGCCATAAGGCCTTGTCTACTTTATCGTTCATTCTTTGGTTGTCCTTTGTATAGACAAATAGCTTGCCCATTGTTTCGTGATATGGTCTCCATCATTTCCCACTCTTAAGAATTGCCAAACCGCCATTTGAAGAGGAAAACGGCAGTTACCCCCACCAGCGGCACAAATGTCAGCGTCGCCAGGCCGGCCGCCAAAGAGGATTGATCCGCAATCAGCCCCACCACCCACGAGCCAATACCGGCCGGCAGCCAGCCCAGCCCCATCACCAGCGAGCCAGCCAGCCCCGTGGCCTGCGGCCAAATTTCCTGCGCCATCAAAATGGTGACGGGGAAAGATGCGCCAATAGCGACACCGGTGAGGGCAATCAGGACAATTTGGCTAAAGCCGCTGCTGTGCAGCATAAGCCAGTGCAACGGCCCCATCAGCAGCATACTGCCCACGATAATGGGCACACGCCCCACTTTGTCGGAGAGGGTGCCACCGCTGATGCTGCCCACGCTGAGAGAGACGAGCAACACGGAAAAAATGGAGCTGGCAGTCTCTAACGGCCGTCCTTCACTCAACAACCACTCTGGCAAGTAGGTCGCCAGACTGCCCTGGAACCAGGAACGTGCCGCCACCACCAGCACAATCAGCCCCAATGCCAGCCAGGAACCGGTCTGGCTGTCGCCGCCTTGAACGGCCGTATGCTCTGGCACAACCAATTGGCGCGACTGGCTAAAGACAAAGAGGCTAATAAGCAAACCGAGGGGGACGAGAACGGCCGTTCCCCGCAGCCCAAACCACAGCAGCCCGGCACTTACAATCAGTGGACTCAAGGCCGAGCCTAAATTGCCGCCCACCGAAAAAAGTGACATCGCCGCCCCACGCCGCGTTGTCGTGTTAGCCGGAATGAGAGCCGCGCCGGCTGGATGATAGGCGGCCGAGGCAAAAGAGCCTAAGATGATAATGGGGATCAGCAGCCAATATTGCTGGCCGTAATAAGCCACCACGCCAAACAGCCCCATCCACGCGCCAATCCAGCCAATGCTGCCCGCCACCATCAGGCGCGGATCCCAGCGGTCGCTGACATAACCAAACAAAGGCTGCGTCAAAGCGCCAGAGATGCTGACAAAAAGAGCCAGCGTCCCGATTTGGCTGTAAGTCAGTCCCATTTTTTCAATAAGCAAGGGGTAGACAACGGGCAGGAAGTTATGATGCAGTTCGAGGGCAAAGTGGGTAAAGGCGATGAGAAAAACGGCCGTTGGCAGCTTTTTGGTTAGAGTCAGGTTCATAGGGAAAAGAAGAGATTGGGAGATTGGGAGATTGAGAGATTAAACAAGATTAATCTCCCAATCTCTTAATCTCCCAATCTCCTTATTGCTCATATTCATAGTGCGCCATTATTTGCAACGTGTGCTGCGCCATCGTGGGAACCGGCTGGATGCCAGCCCGCAGTTGCGCCAGTTGCGCCGGGTTTTGCTGGAGCGTTTGCAGGGTTTGGGCCAAGGCTTGCGTGTCACCGGGGGGCAGCAACAGGCCATCTTGCCCGTGGCGAATGCGCTCGGCCATTGCGCCCAGGTTGAAGGCGATGACGGGAACACCGGCGGCAAAGGCTTCGGAGATAACAAGACAGAAGGTTTCGTACCAGATGGAAGGCACAACCAACAGGTCTAGCTGGTGGAGCATCTCCCAAATGGCGTCGCGGTTGAGTTTGCCGCGAAAGTGGACGCTGGGGGTTGCCAATTGCTGCAGCCGGGCGGTATAGGCGGGGTCAAACTGGGTGTCACCGGCAATCCACAGCTCGCTGTCGTTGAGCGATTGGTGCGCTTGCACAAGATGATGCACCCCTTTTTGCGGGGAGATGCCACCAATGTAGCCGATAAGAAACGGCCGTTTTCCCCCCACCTCCTGCCCCTGCCCCCCACACACGGCCGGATAATCCAGCCCATGTGGCACCACCGCCAACCGCTCGGTTGGGACACCATGCGCTGCATACCACTGCCCCACAAACGCCGACGGCGCAATCAGGCGGCCGGCAGCAGCCAAAACCAGGCGCAGCCGCCGGTTTCGCGCCGCCAGCGGCAGGGCAGCGGGCAGGGCAGCCGGCAAAACGGGCGGCAAACCCGCCCGCGCCAGGGCGCAGCGGCCGCAGTTGACAAACAATTGTGGCCCGGCGCAAAGCTCCTGGGTGGTGTTGGTCAGCAGTTGGGCGTTGGCACACACCCACCAAAAATCGTGCAGGGTAACAACATACGGCACCTGAATCTGGGTAACAAGACTGGCGGGCAACCCCATCAGGTGCTGAATGTGAACCACATTGGGCTGTTCCTGCTGTAAAACGCGGGCAAAGGCGTGGTGGAGTTGGGGGTGGTGGAAGGTGCTGGCAAAAACGGCCGTTGGACTCCGCCCGCCAACCCCAACCCTGTATACCCGCACCCCCTCTTCAACCGCTGGCTCCAGCCCGGTGCTGTCTTGCCCGGCCGGGGCAAAAATCGCCACCGAATGCCCCTGCACAACCTGCTGCTGCGCCAGGCTGCGGGTATAAAGCTCAGTGCCGCCCACTTTTTCGGGCAGGTATTGGTGCAACAGGTGAAGAATTCGCATCGAAACAAAATTTAAATCAAAGATTTCGCAGATTTCACAGATTTGTCCGTGTTCTTCCGCGTCCCATTTTTAAAGGCAGTTACCCAGCGTATGCTTGCATAACGAGTTCGTAATTTGCAGCCACTTGCTGGCTGACCTGCTGCCAACTGTATTGGGTTTGGGTTTTATAACGGCCGTTTTCCCCCAACACCCGCCGTTTTGTTTCATCCTGGAGCAGTTCCCGAACGGCCGTTGACAGCCCCGCCACATCACCAAATTCCACCAGCAAGCCATTGTGCTGATCATCAATCACGCCAGGAATGCCGCCCGCCCGTGCGCCAATCACCGGTTTGCCATACGCCCATGCCTCCAGCAGCACAATGCCAAACGAATCGGTGCGGGAGGGCAGAAGCAGCATTTCGGCGTGGCGCAGCAGGGCGTGTTTTTCCGCCTCGCTCACAATGCCCAATGGGCGGATGACGGCTTGTTCGGTGGGGGATAAACGGCCGTAAAATCGTTCAAACTCCGCTGCCACCTGCCCCGCCAGCACCAGCGTGACCGGGTTGCCCTGCTGCCGCACTGCCAGCACCACCTGAGCCGCATGAATCGCTCCTTTTTCATAGCTGTTGCGGCCAACAAAAAGGACAAAGGGGGTGGTAAGGCCGTGTTTTTGCTGCAACGTGGCAAAGCTTGCTGGCTGCGGCAACGGATCAAGCCCGCTGCCAACGGTTGCCACCCGCTTCATTGTGATGCCATGCGCCTGCAATCCCTCTTGCTCCACCGCCGTCAGCGTAAACACCACGTCCGCCTCAGCCAGCAGCCGCCGCTGGTGATCCATTGTCGAGTTAAGTGCCACGCGGTCGTTGGTGGCGGAACCCAAATGGGCGAAGGGGGTGGCGGCAAAGGGTATCTGCTGCTGCCTGGCCCACTGCCACCCCGCCAACAGCGGATATTCCCAGGAAATGTTAAAGCCGTGTACCAGGTCAACCGTGCCGACCATTTGCTCAAGCAGGCTGGGCAGCTTTTGGATGGGGGGGATGGCGCGGGCGAGGTGGCGCAAAACGGCCGTTTTTTCCCCCGGCAGCAGCGACAGCAGCACCATCATCTTGCGCCACGCCAGCAGCGTGGGCAGCCCGCCCGGCAGTCTGCGAATGGGGCAGCGCATAACTCGCAACCCCTCATCCACCTCCTCGGTAATACGACTACCGCACCCTTGCCACAGTTCACGCTCGCTTTGCGCCGCGCTGGTCAACACCGTCACCGTATGGCCGCGCTGCACCAACGCCAAAGCCAACGAACGTACATACCGTTCGCCCCCGCCGGGGAAGGGGGGGAAGGCAGGGGTGAGAAACAGGAGGTGCATGTAGAGAAGGTAACAAGTAGCAGGTAGCAAGTGGCAAGTCAGTTACCTGCCACTTGTTACTTGCTACTTGCTACGCCTTAAAGGCCACGAACCGCCCCCAGCAGGAGGCCAGTTCCATTCCTTTTTGAATGAAGCAACCGAGGAAATAACGGCCGTTTTCCAGCCCCGCAATCTCCTTCCCCAAATTCTCCGCGTGGACAATCCCCTTCGGGAACAAATTCAGGTGCATATCCTGATAATATTTGTCCAGCGGATACATCTCATCCCAATCCTTGCCATACGTCTCCACCAGCTTCCGGTTCGCCTCGGCAAACGTCTTCGGGTGCCAAATCCGCTGAATCGTATTCATCGGATGCTCCATCGCCACGCAGTCCACCCCCAGCCATTTGATATTGCGCTTAATGCACCAGTCGCCAAAATCCGGCGACGGCCCTGGATGTTTGATCATATAGCGAAATTCATCCGAATCAGGGCTATTCCAGCCATACTGATACCAGCCCGTTTTCACAATCAAAATGTCGCCATCCTGCACATCCACCACGCTCTCAATCATTTCCGGCGTATAAACGCTGGAATTGCTAACCAGCCCGGAGATGTCTGCCACGACCCCCACCCCAACCCAGTAATCCAAAGGGGTTTGGCCGATGGTACGGCCGGCGGCCCAAAAATGCTTTTCCCCGTCCATGTGGCTGGCTAAATGGAAACTGGCGCGGCAGTGGGCATTGTTACGCCCCAGACCAAAATTCTGCCCCCCCACCCGCTTCGTATATTTGATACTTAGCGGCTCATAGTTGGCCCACTGCGGCGTTTGCACGCTAAACGGCAGCGTCATATCTGCCATTTCTATCTCCCCCATCGCCGCCAAAAATGCCGACTCATCCATGCCATTGGGGGCTTGCAACGCCACCACCCGGCTCCACGCCGACTCCACCTCCATAAACGGCACCGGCATCACCATCACCCACGCCCGCTGGTTGTTGAGTTCGGCAATTTGCCCGCCCAGCCCCTCAGCCAGCAGCAGCCCCGACTTCGGCATCGTGATATGGGTCAGCGCGTGGTACTCCTCCGGCGGGAACATCTCATCCCACGTTTTGCCGTGCGTTTCACGCAGCTTCGCCTCCGCCTTCTCAAATTCACGGGCGTGCATATAGCGGATGCTGGTATTCATCGGATGCTCGGCGCAGCCACAGTCCACGGCAATCAGCTTCAACTTCATCTCCAGCGCCCACGGGAAAAACTCTGGCGACGGCCCTGGATGGCGCACATAGTAGCCAAACTCCTTGCTCTCAATCCCCGCCTGCGCCGTGGGGTTGGGCGTGTCGGGCAAGTCAAAGGTGTGGCGGTGGTAGCCGGTGTTGATGATGAGAATGTCGCCTTCCTTGACCTCGGCTCGCGCCATAATCATTTCTGGCGTGTAGAGGCTGTAGTCCGACACCGCATCGGAAATATCCACCACCACCCCCTCGCCGCACAAATCGGTGAGGGGAATGTCGGCAATGGCGCGTGCGCCGGAGTGGAAGGCGCGTGGCCCCACCAGGTGGGTGCCGGTGTTGTTGCTCCACTCAATCAACTGCCCGTTGGCTCCCTGCCCCCCGCCCCACGAACCGGTGACGCGCTTGAAAAAGTGAACCTGCAGCGGCATCTCCCCCGGCCACGGCGGAGTGAAAATGCTCAACGCCTGGGTCAGGTCATACCATTTGGCCTCTGTCAGTAATTGCAAAACCTCATTTTCTTTCATTTTCCGTCTCTCTTTGGAATATAAATATGATATACTGACGTGTACACGGGGACGTGTACACGGAATTACAGGTGATTAAAGTGCAAGATTCAGAGAGCTTTGACATTGAGCAATTGCGCTTAGATATTTTGGCAGGCCGACGGTCGTTGCGTATTACAACACATGCACAAGTCGAGGCTTTTGAGGATGGGTCATTATTATCCCATCTCCGCTACACACTTGAAAAGGGTGAAGTCATCGAAAGCTATCCAGAAGATAGAAGGTGTAATTATTACGGCGTGTATTCCAGATAAACGCATGTGGACTTTGAATAAACGTCGTCGGATCCGCAAAAAATAATGGCTATTTGTTCCATTTGCTCATATGAATTTGAATCCTCGGACAATGCCTTTGCAACACAGGTTTATCGCCGCAATGGTATTATTGTGACAGTAACGGGTATTCCCGCAACGGCCGTTTGTCCACGTTGTGGCAACGCAATTCTTGAGTGGCAAGTCGCTCAACAAGTAGAAACGTTAATTCTTCCACTCTTTCAATGGGAGGACACATATACATTGCCTAAACCCATTGTCACTATCACTTTCCCTGAACACGCTCCCCTTGCCATTTAGGCAGTCGTCGCATAAGCAGTACCAATCACCACCGTCCAGGCGCGTACTTCCCACTGTTGAACAAGCCCGTTCAACACATAAGGGTCGTTCTGGGCAAATGCTTCAACCACAGCTTTATCTGCTGCCTGAAAAACCAGCAGTGCCGAATCAGGCGGGTCGCTAAAGGCACCACCCAACACCAGTTCCCCCCGTTCCTGGGCGGCCTGGGCATATTGGAGGTGGGTGGCGCGATATAACGGCCGTTTTTCCATATAATCCTCCACCACCCGATAAAACAACGCATAATAGTTCATAAGACCTTCGCCCCATCACTTCCAGACTTGTCTTCGGCAATAGATTGGCGTAAATGTGCTGCATTTGCAGGGGCAGAGAGCAAGTATAACGTTTCCTGCCACGCATTAAACTCATCAAGCGACAAAACCACCACGCTCTGGCCTTCTTCATTGACAACAATTGTTGGCTCAATATTCTCAAAACTACGCTTAATAATCTCTCGAAAATCTTTCTCAGCCTGCTTGACAGTAATCGTGTTCATAAAAACACTCCCAAATTAGTAAGTTCGTCCGCGACCACCCAAACGCTCCACATGCACCGGGTCATAACAATCCCCGTATTTTGTCTTGGGCATCGCCGCCTTTTTCGCCATCAATTCCTCATACTCCGCATCATCCACCATCGCCACAATCCGCGCAATACTCGCCTCGCCATCTACAAAGCGCCAGGGAAAGCAGCCGACCTGCACCCGCCGGTTACACAGCAGGTCAATGTCGCCACCCACACACTCGGCATGGATAATCCCCTTGTGGAACATCCACAGGTGCATCATCTGATACATATCCTTGGTGAAATAATCAGCCAGAGGCTTGCCATACTTTTCCCGGAAATACGCATCGGCATCCTCCGCCTGGGCCGGCATCCAGTCGCGGATTTTGGTGTTCATAGGATGATCGGCACTACCACAGTCTACGCCAATCCACTTAATCTTTTTCTCCTCGCACCAGCGGGCAAAGCGGGCATCGGGGCCGGGGTGCATCACCATATAACGCACTTCGTTGCCATACGGCTGATCCCAGCCAAAATGGTGGTAGCCCGTGTGGATGATGAGAATGTCACCCTCGCGCACCTCCACCCGTTCCTCAATCATTTCCGGCGTGTAAACATCATAATCACCGCAGCAATCACTCAAATCTACAATCGCCGCTTCACCGCACAAAAAGTCAAAATCAAGCGAGGCAATGTCCTTGCCCGGCGTGTAAAAATGAATCTCGCCGTCCAAATGCGTACCAACGTGGTTAGAATGGGTCACAACCTGACCATTGGCACCATTAGGTGCCAGCCGTTTAAAATATTTTACTTGCAACGGTTCATAAGTCGGCCACGGCGGTGTGCCAATGCCGAGGGGAATAGTAAGATCGATAAATTTCATCTGTTCTCCAAGTTTCTAGCGGGTTGTTGAAAAGCAATCATAGAGGTAGAGATGTCTCGGGTTTGGGCAAATCACCATGGATTTCACAGTTTCATCCGCGAAAATCCAGCATGATCTGCGCCACCTGGCCATCTATTTCCCAATTCCAACAAGCTGCTAGCTTAATTTGTAATGGACAACCCACTGCATTTTGCGGAAAAGCTCAATATGGCGAAAAAGGCGCAACAAACCAAGCTTGGGTTCATCGTCATCAAAGTAAGACCAATCATCGAGGAAGGTGATGCCAGGGTGCCATTGCTCCATCTCGTTGCTGCTTGTCAGGCCAGAGCGAAAGCTGGCATCATCGCCAATGCCGAGATCGCGCTGCATTTTCCTGCGGGTCATGCGACCGCGCCAGCCATGGAGCCAACGGCCGTTAAACACCTCCGCCACCAGTTCACACCCGGGAAACGCCATTTGCAGCGACAGCACCACCCGCTTGACATCATCGGGCAGCAGGTACATAAATAATCCTTCGGCCAGAAACAGAAACGGCCGTTTTCCTCCCTCCCGCAGCTCCTGCATCCAATCAATATCCAGCACCGACGCGGCCAACAACCGATACCGCTCATTTTCCGCCACCAGCGTCCGCTTCACCGCTATCATTTCCGGCAAATCAAGATCGTACAGCACCAACTGCCCATCATCCAGCCGCTGAAAGCGCGTATCCAGCCCACAGCCCAAATTAACCACCACCCCATTTGGCTGTCGCTGCAAAAAGTCCCGCACATAGCGGTCAAAACGCCGCGCCCGTTGCGACACGGTAACAGCCAGCATCGGCGGCAGCTTTTCCTCCACAATCATGCGGTAGAGCTTGCCTTTCTGATTCGCCAGCATCGGCTTAATCGCCTCGTAGAGCCGCACCGCTTCGGGATCGTGAATGATGGGAACGGCCGTTTGTGATTCCAACACCCGTGCCGCCAGCGTCAAAAACGCCGTCGCCCCCACATCAGTCAGGTCCATCATGTAAAATATCTCTCAGCAAACGCCACCAGCGCATCCTCAAACACGTTCATCGGCGGCAGCACCAACCCCGCACCAACTTGCCCCACGCCTGCATCCTTGTGGGCAATGCCGGTGTTGATTTGCGGCCGAATACCCAGTTCAACCACTTTGCGGATGTCTACGCCGGTGGGTGTGCCGCGAAAGCCGAGAGCGGGGATGGTGAAGGCGGTGTGTTCGGTGGTGGTGATTTCGTACATCTCCATCGTCGTGTTAATCGCCAATTCCGGCGTGCCGCTGATGAAGGTAACAATGGCAGGGGCGGCGGCCATGGCAAACGCCCCAATCCCGGCCGTCTCCGTAATCGTCGAATCCCCAATATCGCCACTCGCGTCGGCCGCCGTGAAGCCAGGGAAGTAGAGGCCATCGGGCTGACCGACCGGCCCCGTAAACCATTGGTCGCCCAGGCCGCTGACGCGAATGCCAAGGTCGGTGCCGTTTCGCGCCATTACCGTCATCACGGTGCTACCTTCCACCCCATGCCCCGCGTCACACATCGCCTTGCACGCCGCCATGACGGGGTTGAGCACGCTGAGGGCGTTGTCGCCCAAAAATTGCAGAATGCGGGCTTTTGTGTCGTCGTCGGCGCTGCATTTGGCAATGTGGGGGGCGAGTTTGGTGGTGTAGATGATGGAGCCAGCCTTATTGCGGTTGTGGCCTTCGTCCCCCATGTGGAGCGATTCGGCCAGCAGGGCGCGGATGTCCAGCCCATCGTCGGTCATAGCTAGGGCTTCGGCCAAAACCGGCCCCATCACGTCGTTCATCCAGCGCAGCTTTGCCAGCACTTCATCGCTGTAGGCGCCATAGCGCAGCACTTTGCCGTACCCTTCATTGAGATTGGAGTAGGTTTTGTTGCCGTGGGTGACGTTTTCCACCACGTAAACTTTCATGGAGGCGGACGTGAGCCCGGCCATGGGGCCAACGGCCGCATGTTGGTGGCATGGTTCCAGCTCAATTTGCCCCGACGTAACCAGCTTTTCGGCACTCTCCCAGTCAGTTGCCAGCCCTTCAAAAATCAGCGCCCCGACGATGGCGCCGCGCATGGGGCCGGAAGCGCGTTCCCAGGTGATGGGTGGCCCGGCGTGGAGCAGCAGATTGTCGCGCATGCCGGGAATCACGTCGTGGGCGGTGGCGACGGTTTTTAAGATGGGTCGCGCAGCCATTATGCGGGAAACGGCCGTTTGGTTGGCCTGGTCAATGTTTATCATGAAATATCTCCTGTTGTGTTTCCAGTGTCAAAGGCAAACCCCGTTCGGCCCGAACTTCCAGGCAAAGCTGGATAGCCTCTTCAACATTTATCACCGCTTCCTCTTTCGTTTCACCCTGACTAACACACCCTGGAATGGCCGGACATTCAGCAATCCAAACGCCATCCTCATCACGATCTATGGTAATCATAAATTTCATGGGATATCTCCATCAACATCATTCACAAAGCTGGCAGGCAAAACGGCCGTTTCTGGAAAATCGCGCAAAATTCGTTTGTCCATTGTCAGCCATTGATCCACGCTTCCAACTGTGCATCATCAATCATATAATGCGCCGTTCGTTCCCGCACCTTGGCCGCTTTGGCGGCAATCAAGGCCACATCAGGTCTGGGTTTTTGCAAAGAGGCCTTCAGCAACATAATGACTTCACTGTTGATGCCGCGCCGGTTGGCCTTGGCCAACGCTTTTAGCCTTTCATAAAGATCATTGGGAATGTTTTTGATCGTCAAACTAGCCATCACACTTTCACATCTGGCGATTAGAGATTAGAGATCACAAACCTTCACCAATCTCCAATCAACCAATCTCTACCCCTTCATCCGCGCCAACAGCGCCATCATCCGTTCATTCCCCCCCGCAGGCGGTCGCCACTCCACATGAACGGCCGTTCCCCCCTGCCCCACCACACTATCATAAAACATCTCCAGCCCCACGTTAATCGCCGCCAGCGGCTTGTTGAGTGGGCTGTTAGCCGTTATGGTTGGTTCAATGGGCGCGGCCAGCGACCACGACACCGCTGCA
>WBZL01000925.1_pt1 | contig 32219 bp, 33 predicted proteins | sample 5204291 | NCBI WGS metagenome assembly WBZL01 (sample SAMN12344345, study PRJNA552823) | activated sludge metagenome | biome: Activated sludge suspended growth; feature: Nitrification reactor; material: Wastewater; isolation source: activated sludge from nitrification reactor of wastewater...
TGCCTCACGGTCTGCCGGCTAAGAGCAAGGACCAGCCGCGCTCAAGTAGCCCAGGATCGCGTCAGTAACGTGCCGGCCTGGGTCTTCATCCGGATGTTCGATCAGGCCGAGATGGATACACCTGCTGCGGCGGCCGGCACCGTTCGCCCTGGCGCCGCTCCCGCCTCACCGGCAATTCCTAGAGCAAGGCTAACGGGATAACGCGATCCACCATCCATGGCCCGCCCCGGCAACGGGGCGAGCCGGATGAGGCCCTCACCTCAACGAAGCAGCGGTTGCATGTGCTTCACGGACTTGGCCAACGCGGAACGAAATTCCTTGACACCGATGGTAACTCCCTCCAGTTGTTGTTTGACGATGGACTCGACGTCGAGTTTGAGCTCAGCGTCGGGCCGTTTCTCCACTTGCGCCTTGATCGTGTCGGCAAGCGGAAAGCCCGCGCGCACGACCCCGCCCAACACCGCCATCTCAAGCAACTCGAACGACGGACAGGACAGGCAGGGGTCGCCACCGGGCAGAGGGATTCCATCCTTCCAAAACAGTCGATCCTTGAGCCAAGCCCAAAAATCGTTATCGACAATGTGTAGATTGTCGAACACCCATTGCGTGACCCAACAGGGCCCCAGATATCGCGAGAGATGCGTGTGCAAGGCTTTGCCCAAATCAAAAATGCTTGCCTTGCGCGAGTATTCTTGAAAACCCAGGTAGGTGAAGTGGGTGGTGATGACATCCAGCGCAATGCACCAGTTCGCGCTGCTCGGCGGGGCCAACCACTTGGCCACGTTCAAATAATAACGGCTGATCTTAGCCCAGTTTTCTCCGCCTGCCGCCTCTATGTCGTAGATGTTTTCATCGAACCAGTGATGCCAGGTGGAGTCCGTCGCCACCCGGCCGACGTTCGCAGGATGCCCGTCATACACGCTGATCATCCCGAATCGCTTTTTCGGGGAAGGGCCCTTCTCCAACAGGTACGGCGGATTGGGCGTCGTCGTGCCGTGCGCGATCACCATCGGTTTCGGTTGATAGCCGCCGACCGTCGGATATTCCTCGCCGTTCAAGGTGGGAACGTTCAGCGGGGCCGCAAGATTGATCTCGCTGTCTTCGTAACACCACCCTTCGTGCGGATGATCCGGCATCACGTCGATCGGGCCATAGACCGGATGACAGAGAATCGGATGCGGCCGCTGCCGCATGTGAAAGATGGAAATCTGCTGGGAAATCCAAGGCACCCAGTCGATCCTCTGCGGTTTCGAGTCTTCCTGGACCGCGAACGGGATCGTTTCCGTCCCGGCGATCTGCCCCGCCGTAAAAGGCTGATTGGTATCGAGGCGCAGATGCGTGTCGGGCTGACCGGCCCCACCGATCGGAGGCACGCCTTGCGCGTTCGTCCAGCGGCGCATCGAGCGGATGCGTGGAATGCGATGGCACATCGAGGCACCTAAGTAATCGTGATCGCCCATGGCGAGTAGGCCCCCGCGCCTGCTGTTCATCCAGGTCGTCAGAACCGTCAACTCGGCGTCGCTCATGGGCAGGGCGCCCGTCTGCGTGATGTTCGAATCCGGCCCGGCATCGTTACCCGGGTTGAAGCCGAAGCACCACACTTCATGATATTTGTTCAGAATTGGTTGGCCGGACTCCTGCTGATCGAATCGGAAACCGTTATACCGCGGCTGGTTCGGTGCTGGATTGTTGTTGGTGCTGGGAGCGCCGGCTGTGCGCCGGGCAAGGTCGACCGAAAAGTGTGTACACCCGACATGGGATTCACGCAGCAACCGCACGACACGGCCGACACCAAACCCCGAGGGAGCTTCCGTCAGGGATATCCCACCATCGACAACGACCAGAATGTTGACGGTCGTATGCAGACGAAATGCATGGTGCAGATCCACGACTCCCTTGAGATACACGTCCGACACCCCAAGGGTCGCGGCAAATTGATCTCGCTCCTCCATGATCACACCTCCTTTGTCTCGAACCGGCTCAAGCCCTGTGGTCGTTCGCTCCGAGAAAGGAGCAAGAGCTGCACCCAAGTCAAGGCGACGCAAGGAGGCCCTCAAGTTACAGCGAGGTCGGAATGGACGTAATCCGTGCAGGGCGAGGCGAGAACAGAACAGGTGTATCCGAACAGTGGCGAGGTTGTTATCGGAAGAGATACGAACGCAGTGACCCGGGGCGGACGGTCAACAGGACAAGCTTGAAGCGCTGCGGCCGCTCAGCTCCGCCTGCTGCGTGACCGGCTTCCGCAAATACCACAAGAGCCAGAGGCCCGGCCATGCGGCCAGAAACGTCACAAAGAAAAACGGCCCCCAGCCGGCCAGCCCGACCAGTTTTGCCGCAGGCCAACCGAGGAAGACACGGCCGAGGGCTTCGACGGAGGAGAGCAGCGCAAACTGGGTCGCCGTGTAACGATGGTTGCAGAGCGACATGACGAGGGCCACAAAGGCCGCGGTACCCATGCCGCCGGTGAGATTTTCGACACCGATCGCGACCGCCATCACGGGGTAACTCTTTCCCGCCCAGGCCAACCACAAAAATGACAGGTTCGACAGGGCCTGCAGCACCCCGAACAGAAACAGCGCCCGAAAGAGTCCCATGCGCGGCAACAGGCCGCCGCCGATGAAGGCGCCGAGAATGGTCGCGCCAATCCCGAAGGCGCGCACGACGCCGATGTCTTCCGACGAAAATTGCATACCGCGGAGAAGAAACGACGTCGTCAACGCCCCGGCAAACGCGTCCCCGAGTTTGTAGAGGACGATCAGGCCCAGCAAGGCCAGAGCCATGGGGCGCGAGAGAAATTCCGTCAATGGCCCCCAGACTGCCTCTGCCATCGACTTCGGCGCAACCTGCGCCTCCTCCGGCTCAGGACTCATGAGAATCGTGACGACGCCCAACGCCATCAAACCGGCCATGCACAGATAGGCAACCGACCAGCCCATGCGAGAGGCCAGGATCAAGGCCAGCGAGCCGGACACGATCATGGCGATCCGATACCCCATCACCCAAGTGGCCGCGCCCAATCCCCGTTCTTCCGGTTTCAGCACGTCGGTCCGATAGGCGTCATACACAATGTCTTGCGAGGCAGACAGAAACGCGACGCCCAACGCCAGGGCTGCAAAGACCTGCGCTCCGCTGGATGGTCCGACGAAGGCCATGAGCGCCAGCGCGAGGGCGAGACCGGTCTGGGTCACCATCATCCACCCTCGCCGGCGCCCCAGCCAAGGCGGCACGATCCGATCCATCACCGGGGCCCAGAGAAACTTCAGCGTATAGGGAAGACCCACATAGGCGAAGAGCCCGATGGTCGTCAGATCCAGGCCGGCTTCCGTGAGCCAGGCTTGCAACGTCCCGCCAGTGAGGGCGAGCGGGAGTCCGGAGGCAAAGCCCAGGGGCAGCATGATGCCGAGGCGCGGAGTCAGATAGGCGCGAAGGGATGAATCGTTCATGCGATCAGACAGACCGGAGACTCACGAGGTGCAGCATACCACTGCGGCACACGCTGACGGCATCAGAATCGTGAATCTCACTGTGTCGAACCGCAACCTACCCGGCCGGTTTCTGCGGCACCTGGACGCTGGACACACGGGCGTACGTATCTCGTCGCTCGCCGGCGATGCCCTTCCTGTGAATCAGAGGAGGCTTTTGTGTGGCTGACCTGGTATAAGAAGCCAAACGGAGAGGGATGAGATGAACGTGACAAACCTAGGCCTCTCGTGGAACTCCCGCTACCTGGAATTGGAGCCGACGGAACTCGCGATCGCCCTCGTAGCGGCGCTCCTAGTGGGCGGGGCTGCCCTGTATGTTCTCTTCAAAGTGCTGCGGAGCAAGCCCGTCAAGCTACTCGGCATGGGTTTGCTGATCGGCACCGTCGCACTGGTCGGCTGGCTGGCAATCGATCGGCATCAGCAGGATGAGCGCACACGTGTCTCCGAGATCTGGAGCCGCACCTTCGAAAACAGCGCGATCACGGACTTCGAATCCTGCGTGGCCCACAGAACGCCGCGCAGCCCCGGGGCTCAGTACCGGGTCGAGGTGGTAACGGAATGCGGCGACGTGGCCAAGGCGATCAAGGAAGGATTGGACGCCCGCTGATGCAAGGCGGGGATCATCGCGCCTGAGGGATGGTTCGCAGGTAAATGAACCAATACACCAGCGCGACCAACACCGTCCCCCCGATGATGTTGCCGAGGGTGACCAGTGCGAGGTTACTCAACGCGTCCGCGATGGAGAACGACGCAGGCCCGCCCGCGGCCAGGGCGAGACCTACCGGCAGGAAGAACATGTTCGCCACGGAATGTTCAAATCCACAGGCGACGAACGCGCTGATCGGAAAGAGGATGGCGAGAATTTTATCCGCCACGGTCCGCGCACCCATGCAGAGCCAGACCGCCAGGCATACCAGCACATTGCAGAGAATGCCGCGGGCGAAGGCCGCCATCGGATCCAGGGCGATCTTACTGCGCGCGATGCGCACCATCGTTTCGCCGACCGCGCCGTCCCCCAACGTCTGCACTCCGGCGAGGAGCACCAGCATCGCCGTTCCGACGGCCCCCAGCACATTCCCGAGATAGACCCACAGCCAGTTCCGCACCACCTGTCGCGTCCGGACACATCCGGTCGCCCAGGCCATCGCAATTAAGTTATTCCCCGTAAAGAGTTCCGCACCGCCGACCACGACCAGGATCAGCCCCAGACTGAAGGTCATCCCTCCGGCCAGGCGCAACAACCCGAACGGCAAAGTCGAACCCTCTTTCCCTACCGTGATCGTGACGGTGTAAAACAACGCGCCCAACGAAATGAACGCGCCGGCCAGCACCGCCAGCGCCACCATCGTCGGCACCGCCGTGTTCACCTTGGCCAGGCCCAGCTTGCACACACGCGCCGCGATCTCCGGCGGCGGATAGGCATCGGCGACGGACCCAGGCGCGGGGATGGCAGGCTCAGTCGTCACGTGATCAACATCGCATGCATGGAGGGCGCGGGCACGGCAGTCGGCGTCACTTTTTCAAGCCGCACCGTCGAAACCTTATACTCGGGGCATTTGGAACTTTCGTCGGCACTGGACGACAACAGCACGTTCAGGTCCGTATCCGGGAAGTGAAAGCTCGTGAAGAGCTCTCCCGGTCTGACCCGGTCGCTCACCAGGACAGGCAACCGTGCCTCCCCGCGCGCGCTGATCAACCGGACCTGGTCGCCGTCGCGGAGATCAAGCCTGGCCGCATCATCTGCATGAATTTCCAACACATCGGTATCAACCACCTGCATGATGTCGGTTCGCCTGGTCTGCGCACCGCAGTTGTAATGTTGCAGAATTCTTCCCGTGATCAGCACCAGCGGATAGGTGTCGCTCGGGATCTCTCCGGGCGGCAGATACTCCACCGCGACAAACTGCGCCTTCCCTTTCGGAAACGACTGTTCATGCATCAGCGCAGTACCCGGATGTATTGTGGAGGGCACGGGCCACTGCAGTCCCTCCGGCCGGTCGAGCCGGTCGTACGAGACGCCGGCAAACAGCGGCGCCAGTTGCGCAATCTCATCCATGATCGCCGAGGGATGGGAATACTGCATCGGATACCCCATCCGCGCGGACACTTCGCAGACCACTTGCCAGTCCGGCAGCACTCCGTTCGGCGGCTCCACGACCTTCCTGATGCGCTGGATGCGACGCTCCAGGTTGGTAAACGTCCCGTCCTTTTCAAGAAACGACGCGCCCGGGATGACGAGATGCGCAAGCTTGGCCGTCTCGCTCATGAACAGATCCTGCACGATGAGGAACTCCAGGCTGTTGAGCGCCGCATGCACTTTCTTGAGATTCGGATCGGTCTGAGCCACGTCGTAGCCGATGATCCACAGTGTTTTGAGTCTGCCGGCCAGCGCCGCGTCCCACATGTCGGGCGTTTTCATGCCCCGCGCCGTCGGCAAGGGTCGGCCGGTGACGGCAAGGTGCGACGCGCCCAACGTCGGATCGGTCAGAGGTTGATAGCCGGCGAAAAAGGTCGGCAAGCAGCCCACATCCGACGCCCCCTGAACATTGTTTTGCCCACGCAACGGATTGATCCCGGTCCCGGGTTTCCCGATGTTGCCCGTGGCGAGCGCCAGATTCACCAGGGCCATCACGCCGTGACTGCCCCACCGATGTTCGGTCATCCCCAGCCCGTGTACGGCCATCGAACCACCGCTCTTCGCATAGAGCCGCGCCGCTTCGGTGATGAGATGCACCGGCACGCCGGTCACACTCGACGTCGTCTCGGGCGTGCAACCGGCCACCAGGTTCAACCACTCGTCGAATCCTTGCGTCCGGTCACCCACGAATGCCGCATCGGTCAGATGCTCCTTGGCGATGACATGCCCCATGCCGTTCAGCAAAGCCACGTTGGTCCCGGGATGCAGTTGCAGGTGCACATCCGCCAGGCGTGCCAGCTCCGTACGTCGGGGGTCGATGACGATCAACGGCACGCCGCGGCGCACGGCCCGTTTGATGCGCGCCCCCAGTACCGGATGCGATTCGGTGGGATTGGCGCCGACCACCAGAATCAACTTGGCCAGATCCAAGTCATGAATCGAATTGGTCGCCGCCGAGGCGCCGAGTGTGTCCATCATCCCGGTCACGGTCGCGCTGTGACAAACCCGCGCACAGTTATCGATGTGATTGCTGCCGATCACGCAGCGCATAAATTTGCCGAACAGATAATTGTCTTCGTTCGTACCGCGGCTGGAGGAGATCGTGGCGAGGGCGTCCGGACCGTGAGTGGATTTGATGCGGGTCCATTCCTCGGCGATTCGATCGAGGGCTGCGGACCAGGAAATTTCGACCCATTCCCGTCCCTGGCGCAGCAGAGGCCTGCGCAACCGGTCCGGCGCATAGTTATACGTCCACCCGAATCGGCCCTTCATGCAGGCATGGCCCTGGTTCGAAGGCCCGTCATCCGCCGGAACCATTCGTACGACCCGCTCCTCCCGGACGCCCGCCTCGAAACTGCAACCGACCCCGCAGTAGGCACAGGTGGTTCGAACAGAACGGGCCGGCGTACCCTCATCGAGCACCGATTTTTCGATCAAGGCCCCCGTCGGACATTCCTTCACGCAGGCACCGCAAGAGACGCAATTCGACGACGCAAAACCGGCCGACTCTCCGATCAATGCGGATCCCCCCGCCGTCGGTCGGCTTGCGAATCCCCGGTGCAGCATCGTCAGCGCATGCGTGCCTTGAATTTCATCGCAGGCCCGGACGCAGCGGGCGCAGGAAATACAGACGGCGTTGTCGAAGGTGAAAAACGGATTCGAGCGATCGACGGTGTCGACTCTGGTGGCGGGCTGCGGATACCGGACATGCCGGAGGTCCAGCGCCTGCGCCAACCGGTGCAAGGGCTCCGGCACTCGATCTCCCGAGGGTTGTTCGGACAGGTACAGCTCGACGAGGTGTTTCCGGAGCCGTCGCACACGTTCACTCTCAGTATGGACGACCATGCCCTCGCGCACCGGCGTCGTGCAGGAGGCCGGGGTCCCCTGTTGGCCGTCGACCTCGCAAAGACACATACGGCAGGACCCGAAGGGTGCGAGATGGTCAGACGTACACAGAGCAGGAACGACAATCCCGGCCTTTTTCGCCGCGACATAAATCGTGTCGCCTGCCGAGGCCTCGACCGATCGTCCGTTAATTTCCAGCTTCACCTGGTGGCTCCGTATCTCGCCATTCATCTCTCGTATCTCGTGGTTCGTCGGGATAGGCTTCACGAGAGACGTTTTACCCTGTCCGTTATACGCTCTGCACTTCACGCCCTCAGCTTGCTGCGGAACTCGGCGGGAAAATGTTCGATGGCCGTGAGCACCGGATAGGGCGCCCGTCCACCCAACGCGCACAGGCTGGCAAGTTTCATGGTCTCGCCGAGATCGTCCAGCAGCCGGAGGTCGTCCATCGTGCCGCTGCCCGCCTGGATCCGTTCGAGAATCTCGCGCCCTCGAACCGACCCGATGCGGCAGGGTGTGCACTTGCCGCAGGACTCGTCGGCAGTGAACGCCATGAAGTGGCGCGCCAGGTCCACCATATCGGTCTCATGGTCGTAGACCACAATGCCGCCATGCCCCAGCACCGCGCCGGCCTTGGCAAACGCGTCGTAACAAATCGGCATATCCAGTCCGGTCGTCGGGAAGAGACTGCCCAGCGGTCCGCCGACTTGCACGGCCTTGAACCGTGAACCTGGTGCCATCCCTCCGCCGAACTGCTCCAACACTTGGTGAAGACTCAGGCCGAACGGAACCTCCACCAGGCCCGGATGTTTCACGCGCCCGCCCAACTGCAAGACCATGGTGCCGCGCGAGTGTTCGGTGCCCAGCGAGGCATGCCAGGATCCGCCCCGTGACAGAATCTGAGGAATCGTCGCAAACGTGAGGACATTGCTGACGATGGTGGGACAGCCGTATAACCCGGATTGCGCGGGGTACGGCGGCCGCGCACGCACCACCCCTCGCTTCCCTTCAAGCGATTCGAGCAAGGCTGTCTCTTCCCCGCAGACGTAGGAACCCGCGCCCTCGACCACCTCGATGGGAAACGGTTCCCCATTTAACTCCAGCAACTCCGCCTCATCGGCCTTGTGAATGGCGGCGCGCAACCTGGCCGCTGCGGCCGGATATTCTTGCCGGCAATAGACATAGCCCCGGCTCGCCCCGATCGCCCGGGCGCAGATCAACATCCCTTCGAGCAGGCGAAACGGATCGCCTTCGAGAATCATCCGGTCGCAGTAGGTGCCGGCATCGCCTTCGTCCGCGTTGGCCACCACATATTTCTGCGCCCCCTTCGCCTGCTGCGCGACCTTCCACTTGTTCCACACAGGGAATGCCGCGCCGCCGCGCCCGCGCAACTGCGACACTCGAAGCTCGTCGATAATGGCATCGGGCGTCAGCCGAAACGCCGCTTCCAACCCGGACAATCCGCCGCGCGCCTGGTATGCATCCAAGGCCAGGGGTTCCGTCTCGCCGAAGTTGGCAAAGGTATACCTCGTCTGCTGGGCGAGGAAGGGGATCGTCTGCACGGATATCCCACCCGTGCCGGACAGAATGGCGGGCAAATCCTGAGGAGAGACATTGAACCAGGCGATCCGTCCGTCGGGGCCGTCACGCTCCACCATCGGTTCAAGGTAGAAGGCCCCGCGCGAAGACGTCCGGATGAGCTGGACGTCGGGCCGGTCGAACCAGGCCTCGGCCAGCGCAGCAGCACCGGCTGCGCGCGCCGAGGTATCGTCGGAAAGGTAGAGCCGTATGGCCATGATTCTCAGCAGACTATCCGGACAATGAGTAACGTCGAACTCTGCCTGCGAGCCACGAATCCGGCACAGACCGCATGATCTGCGGCACTCGACTATTTGTATCCTTCGAGGATACGGTCGAGCTGAGACGGCAGCACACGACCGTACAAGTCGCGATCGACGATGACCGTGGGGGACACCGCACAATTACCTGCGCAGGACATGGTGTCGAGCGTGAACCGTCCTCCCGGCATCGTCTCATGAACATCGGCTCGCAGGCGTTCCTGCAAGTGACGCAACACCCGCCCACAACCGTTGGCGTAACAGGACTCCCCCATGCAGACCCGAATGATGTGACGTCCCGGCGCCGAGGAACGTAGATCCGGGTAATACGAGAGGACACCCGCCACCTCCGCAGTGGTGACACCGAGACTCTTCGCGATGACCGGCACCATGTCGGCCGCCACATGTCCGAGCTGTTCCTGCAGGGCGAGGAGCGAATGCAAAATACTGGGCGGTTCGCTCCGAACCCGATCCAGGATGTCTTTCACCTGCTCATGCATATACAGACCGTCGCACGCATTTGGTCGATCGTCACTCGTCTCTCATCTGTCGTCTCTCGTCGTTCGCATCTCGTATCTGGCATCCGGTCGTTTCCCGTTTCACGGCCTGACCTCAGCAGAGCCCCACGTGCGCGCGCAGCTTGTTGTAGTCGAACGCCGCCACCCCGCTGCGCAGCAGCCCGATATCGCACCGTTCCATGTCATCGATCAGCCCTGCGACCGTGGCTCGCCCCGCCGGCGTCTTGACGACGTGCCGAGGCGTCTCACCGCCGAGCACCGGCGATTCGCGGTCGGCCCATTCGAGATACACCGTTTCGAGAAAGGTGTTCACCAGTGCCCGATCCTCCTCGTGACTCACCACGAGGGTCAATGGCTCTTGGGTCGACAACTCTTCCCTGGTGATCTGACGAACCGGAGGCTGGACGGTTTCTCCCCGGAAGTGCAGCGAAAATCCGAAGGTGGCCGCAAGACTGTGTTTAATTGCGTCCAACCGTTCCCGTGAGTCGCACTCCACATAGAGCTCGCTGGCCGTGACCGTCACTCGTGCCTGAGCCGTGGCTGCCGAGTCGACTCCCGTCGCGCGCAGGATAAATCGACGCAGCTTCTTCGAGCCGACCGTCGCCTTCACCTGCAGGGGCAATTCCTCGATCCACCCTTCCAGTTCAGCCATGCCCCCGGCGATGAAAGTGAATTCGCGGTGTTCGTACAACGCGATGACATACCAATGGGGCAGACCATCGGGCGTCCGATAGCGAATCTCGCTGACGGCCTCGACCAGAGCCGCGAAACGCATGCGAGCAAAATTTCTCAGCAGAATATGGCCGAATCGTTTTGCGAACTCCGGCCAGTCGCCCAGTTCGAAGGAACCGCCGACCACCTCCATCTCCCGACGTTCGTCCGCGGTTTGTTCGTACAGGGTGCGCGCATCCTCGCGCGACAACAGCAAGATCGGTCCAGCCAGAACGGCCAGGGGGCTTTCGGGATCGCCGGGCTCACGAACGAGGCGGGTGAGCAGCATGTGCCCGGTCTCGATGGTGCGGTCCAGACTCTCGGCCGGTATCTCATACACCCGACCGTTGCCGATAGACCGCAATTCACGCCGCCGGGCCCCGGACTGACCGGGCAGGACCTCAACCAGGTCGATATAGGAATGTTTGAGCGGGTCGAGCCACGCCCGTTCTTCCTCGGGAATGTGTTCGGTGATGACGTCGCGCAGTTGCTCAATCAGGGTCAACTGCCCATCTTCAGGATAAAAGTCTGCGAACAGCAGGAGATCGGCCAGCTCGACCTCTTCCGGCAGCGGCGACAAGGGCGACTGAGTCCCCAATTCCGCATAGACCTGCAAGGCGCGCATGAAGGCGAGTCGGCGCTGCTGCTCGAACCCCGGTGCCATGGACAGGCGATCCAGTCTCGACAGCAGATGGTCCAATTCCTTGACGATCGGAACCGAACGCGCGGCAACCGGCTCATTCGCGAGCTTCATGAATTTCCTCCATGACGGCCGATTCCGCATCCAACCAATCCTGCAGGGCGTACCCTTCGCGGGAGCCCCGCTCCTTCCAGAGCTCGTAGGCTTTCTGCGAGATCCGCTCCCACATGCCCTCAGGCAGCTCGATCGGCGGTCCGACCGGCCTGGCTGGAGCCGCAGACTTCGATTTCACCGCTGATCGCTTTTTGACGTTGGGTTTCATGGACGCACTCCTTTGCGCCGGACCGAGCGGTTAGGACTCTCCCGGCGGAACGACACGTTGATAGTCCGGGCCGACCTTGAGCCGGCGGACAGTAAGCACCGGACAGGGCGCATGCCGCAACATCGCGCCGGCAATGCTTCCGAGCAGCACATGCGAGAGGCCGCGCCTCCCATGAGTACCCATGATCATGAGGTCGTACCCCTGCGCGGTCACGTAGGACGTGATCGAGTCGGCCGGTAACCCCGGTTTCAGAGCATAGTCGGCCTGAAGACCATGGGCGGTCAGGCAAGCCGTGAGCACCGTCAGGCGTTTTTCCAGATAGGCCCGCTGCTCCTTCCATTCCTTTGCATGGCTGAAGCTGAAATCCAGCCCGTAGGCGACGGGCTCCATGGCGTGGAGAATCGTGACGGACGCCCCGAGCGGCTTCGCAAACTGCACGGCATACTCCAACGCATCCAGCGAACAGGTCGACAGATCGATCGGCACCACGATCCGCTTGATCGTGGGATTCTGAGACGCCGGGGCCGCACCCTTGTCGGCCTTCACCGCGAGCACGGGACAAGGCGCAATGCGCACCACCCGCTCCGCCGTGCTGCCCACCAGGACGTGATCGAGCCCGGTTCGTCCATGTGTCCCGACCACCAGGAGGTCGGCACCGATCTCCTCCGCCACGGCTTGCACGCATTGGCTCGGGATGCCGACGTCGATACGGGTCGCGATCGCGCGACCGGCCGCCTTGACCCTGGTCTCCAGGGAAGCCAGTTGGCGAGTCCCTTCGTCCCGCAAATGATCCAGGTACATCTTGTTGACGGTGTAGTCCGGGTCCATGCCCGGATACAGTTCGAGCACGGTCATCACCGTGAGTTCCGACTTCCAGAGATCCGTCAGAGTCAGGGCATACCCCAGGGCGCGCTCGGCACAGGTCGAAAAATCCGTCGCAAATAGGATTCGTTTGATCAGAGACGCCATGGGTTAGACCGCCTCCACGCTCAGGAGGAGCAGTTCGCCCTTCATGTGCTGATGAATCGAACAACGAAATTCATGACGGCCGGGCCGCTCCATGTTGAACCGGATCACCGCTTCCTTCTTGGCGTCCAGAAAAACTCCGCCGATGCCCTTTCCGTACGAGACGACTCCCCCCGACGTCACACGTGTCGGAATCCCCTCGAACATGGTGGAACCGAAATCGTGCCGCTCCTCGTCTTCGTTGGTAATGGCGATAACCGTCGCCACGCCCAGGTGGAGTGGGACCTGTTTCGTCACGAACGCAAAATTCTTGATGCTCACCTCGATCCGTTGCTCCGCCTGGGCGCCCCCCTGCGAACACAGGGCAAGCACGCATCCGGTTGCCAACAGGATCCGCTTTCCACTCGACATCGCCCTTCCCCACATCGCCCCCATAACGCTGCCTCCTTCTGCGGTCCTTCTCGCCTAGGCGCTTTTCGCCGCTCGCACCTTGCCCCGTTTGATGGGCAACGGTACCGTGAGCACCGGGCATCCGGCCGTCCGGACGACTTTCTCCGCGGTGCTCCCGAAAAAAATCTTATCGACACCACCCCACGCGCCTCCGTAGCTTCCCATCACCACCAGATCCACCCCTTCTACCCGCGCCGTCCTGGCAATTTCTTCGAATGGAGATCCATCCGCCAGCAACCGCCTGACCGTGACGCCTTTCGCTTCGTCCCAGGCCAGCAACTGCCTGGCATTCAGGCGTGCAACGTGATGCAGCTGCTTCTTCTGCTTCGCCGCCTCCGAGGCCGGCGCCAATCCAAGTCGATTCAGGGCATCGAGACTCTTCGTATCGACGACGTGCAACAGCAGCAGCTCCGCTTGATAGGACTTGGCAAAGGAGAGCGCAAGCCGGTAGGCCTCCTCTGAGCAGGGAGAGAAATCCACGGGAACCAGAATTTTCGTGAAAAGCCGATCGGCCATCGCACCTCCAGGACAGGTGTCGTGTCTAGACATCAGCAAGGCCAATGCCATACTGCGGCCTGGATGCTGACAGGGATCCTTCAGGAATTCCTAGGTTTCATAGGTGATTCGTTATGCCGAGTCGCCCTCTGCTCTCTGCCGGTGGTGTCCTGCTACAGCAGAGATTCGTATCCTGTAGCACAACGCCACAGAGTTCTCAAAGCTGACGCCGGATGGGACAGGCCTCAGGATGAGTCTGTTTCGCTGGATCGAGTTCAGTCACGGCCTGCTGCGTGCACGCCGGCAGGCGAAGCGGCAACCCGGCTCGCGTCCTCAAATGGCATTTGTCTTGCTCAGTGAACCGTTGAAAGGATGACACCTATGTCGCGAACACAGTGGCTGTTGCTGGGAGCGGTCTTAGTGGGGATCGCCGTTGCGATCTACGTGATCTTCTTCTGCCCGACGGACTGTCATTGAGCGGTCGTCGGCCTCGAACGGGTCCGACGTGTGACCTATGCACCAGAACAACAAGACTCAGATCACGATCACCGGCGAAGGGGTCGGTCTGGACGGCATTCTGAGCATTCCCGACCACGCGACAGGGGTCGTGGCCTTTGCTCATGGCAGCGGCAGCGGCCGATTCAGCCCGCGTAATCAATACGTGGCCCGTGTCCTAGAAACCGGCGGCTTTGCCACCCTGCTGCTGGATCTCCTCACCCCCGACGAGGCCGACGATCGACGGAAGGTCTTCAATATCGACCTGCTGACCGACCGACTCCTGCTGGCCCAAACCTGGTTGGCCACACATCGCCCGACCAGCGGATTGAGGGCCGGATACTTCGGTGCGAGCACGGGAGCTGCGGCAGCCTTGCAAGCAGCGGCGCGGAGACCCCAGGCCGTGGACGCAGTGGTGTCACGAGGCGGACGACCGGACCTGGCAGGTTCCTACCTCAGCCGGGTCGCCGCACCGACGCTGCTGCTCGTGGGCGGCGACGACGGCCCCGTCATCGACATGAATGAGGCGGCGCTCGCGCAACTCACGTGCGAGAAGCAACTCATCGTGATTCCCGGTGCGAGCCATCTGTTCGAAGAACCAGGCACGCTCGAACAGGTGGCTCGTGAAGCCTTGCATTGGTTCGAACAACACCTCACTCCCGCATCCTCAGCGTAAAGGAGCCCACATGAAGACCTTGCTGGCAGTCGATGGCTCGGACCATTCCTACGAGGGCGTTCGCGCCCTTAAATATCTCCGCCGGGCCGACGACCTTACGCTCCTGCATGTCGTCGACGCGCCGAAACCGGCCTATCCCTTGATGATGCCCGAGGTCGCGCAGGAATTGTATGCCCAGTTGGAACGCAGCATGAAGGAAGACGGCGAGCAGTTGTTGACGCGGGTGCAGTCCCTTCTCCCATTGCACAGCGGGCCGGTCACGAAACTCCTGGAGGTCGGATCGCCGGCAGAACATATCGTCGCAATCGCCGAATCGCGCCACGTCGACCTCATCGTCATGGGAGCCAGGGGGCTCGGGCCGGTGAAGGAGAGATTGTTCGGCAGCGTGTCCCACCGGGTACTGAGCATGGCGCCTTGCGCCAAACTGATTTTGCAAGGTTCCCTTCGCAGTTTGAAGGATGTCCTCCTCCCGCTGCAAGGAACCGCGGACGCAGAAGCGGCAGTGCGATTTCTGGCCAAACAGCCCTTTCACGAGCCGGTCAACCTGAACCTGCTGACCGTGCTCCCGCCGACGCGCCCGCCCTGGCCCGTGGACAGTACGGCCGCGGAGCAACTCGAAGGGCAAGCCCTTCGCCATGCCCAAGACTTCGTCGAGGATGTTGCGGTGAAACTACGCGCGCTCGGGTATACGACTCGCGCGACCAGCCTGTTGGGCGTTCCACTGACCATGATCCTTCATGAGGCGGAAAAGCTACGGGTCGATCTGATTCTGGTCGGCTCTCACGCGAGGCAAGGCATCACCCGGTTCGTGCTGGGAAGTGTGTCCCATGCGGTGTTGCATCGAGCGCCCTGTCAGGTGCTGGTATTTGAGTGATCGAGCGGGGTCTGGAAAGGAGAGACCGGTGTGCAGGCCGGGCTGCTCAGCCAGGTCGTCCGGCAAGGCAGCAGGGAGCACGGCGACTGAGGCGTACCCTCTGGGTACGTCGCAAGGAGGCGTGCGACCGAGAACGTCGCTGGCGGCCTTCCTGAGCAGCCGGCTTAACAGGGTTGGCCGTTAAAGAGACAGGGCTTATATCGCGCCACGTCGAATTCGATATTTTCCTGGTAGACCTGTTCGTTCCCGTTGACCCCGTCCTGATCGGGGTCGTTGAACATCGTGTGGTTCCACCAGTAGAAAAGCGGATGCTGTTCGGTATAGTAGACCGGGTTTCCGTAGTTGCTCCTCGTATATTCCTGCACCAACCGCCCCGTCACATAGTCGACCTTGCCGTCGCCATGCAACGAATAGAGCATGATGAACATCCTCGTTTCATGGTCGTAGAGTTCGTCGAGACGGCTATTGACGTCGGGCTCCGACGGGAGTGGGTCCATAGACCAAGCGCGGACCGGGGGAAACGCAAGCAAGATGGCAAGCAACAGAAGGGCGGCAAAGCGGCGGTTCGTCATCATTCCAACATCCGGCCAACTCTTAGGCGTGGACATCTGGCTCATGCTACCACCCACCTATAGCCTGTTCAAGCTGACCGGTTCAAGCGCAGGCCGATTATTTTCACGCCTCGCTCAGCTTGCCGATCGAACACCTGCCCTCTTATAATCGCCCACGATGTCCACCAGCATACCGCGCGCCTCACTCCATACATTGGGCTGCCGTCTCAGCCAGTCGGAAACCGCCATGTTAGCCGATACCCTGACACGCCAAGGGTACCGCCTGGTCGAGTTCGGCAAGGAAACGGACCTCCTGGTTTTGAATACCTGTTCGGTCACGGAACATGCGGAAAAGGACTGCCGCTATGCCATCCGCAAGACTCTGCGCCATTCACCCAACGCCTTCGTGGCCGTCACCGGTTGTTACGCTCAGACCGGAGCTGCGCAACTGCAAACCGTTCCTGGCATCGACCTGATCGTCGGCACGCAATACAAAATGAACCTGCCGGAGTATCTCCCGGCCCCGGACCAACTCCGGAAACAACCGGAGCCGGAGCTCCGCCATAGCCGAACGATCGATCGCGAGGACTTCGTCCTCCCCGGCACCGCCTATTCCGACTCGACCAGGGCGCTGCTGAAAATCCAGGACGGATGCGATTTCATGTGCAGTTTTTGCCTGATTCCCTTCGCGCGGGGGCGCGAACGCAGCCGGGTGGCCGAGGATGTCTTGCGGGAAGCGCGCGAACTGGCCGGCCACGGCTACAAAGAACTGGTGCTGACCGGCGTGAACATCGGCCGCTACTCTTTTGACGGGCTGGAATTGGTCGACCTGATTCGTGAGATTGAGGCCATCCCGGAGGTCGTCCGCCTCAGGATCTCCTCCATCGAGCCGACAACAGTCTCTCCGGCGTTACTCCGGCACATGGCGGCCTCCACGAAACTCTGCCGCTATCTCCATATTCCCCTGCAAAGCGGCGATGACCGCATCCTGCAGGCGATGAACCGGCGCTATACCGTCCGTGACTATGAGGACCTCATCGGCCAAGCCGTCTCTCTGATGCCCGACCTCGGTCTCGGCACAGACCTCATGGTCGGATTCCCCGGCGAAAACGAACAGGCCTTCGCCAACACGCGGCAGACCGTCGATCGTCTGCCCTTCTCCTATTGTCACGTGTTCAGCTACTCATCCAGGCCAGGAACGGCCGCCATGCGACTGGAAGACCACGTGTCGGCCTCCGTGATCAGGCAGCGCAGCAAAACACTGGCGGAATTGTCCCGCACGAAGGCGCTGGCCTTTTACCAACGACACATCGGCTGCACCGAGTCCGTGCTGTTTGAACAGGGTGAGCGTGAGGGCTTTCGTACCGGCACAACAGGAAATTTCACTCGCGTCGCCGTCCCGGCCGACACAGTCGCGGCCGGCTCCATCCACCCCGTCACCGTCACGGGAGTGACGGATGGCTTAGCCTACGGCCGCCTCGCTGCTCCATCCGCCGTCCACTCACGCAGGCCATTGTTATGACGCAACCGAACAAACCCCACACAGTGCATATCGAAACGTTCGGCTGCCAGATGAACGAATACGACTCGGAGCTGGTCCGCACGTTGCTGCGCAAGGCCGGCTTCGAGTTCACCGAGGATCGTGAACGCGCCGACGTCATGCTGATGAACACCTGCGCCATCCGTGAGAACGCCCACAACAAGGTCTACGGGCATCTGGCGGAGTTGAAGGCGGTCAAGGCGCAGCGTCCGCTGGTCGTCGGGGTGCTTGGCTGCATGGCGCAGAACCTGAAGGAAGAGCTTACCGAGAAGCAGCCCCTCGTCGACGTGTTGGTGGGACCGGACGGATACCGGCAACTGCCCGTCTTGCTGACGAGGGCCTTAACCTCGGAAGAGGAGCAGTTGACGCGCCGCGGACTGGCGGTGGACCTGTCGGAGTACGAAACGTACGACGACATCCTGCCGGAGCGCGACGGCGGCGTGAACGCATGGATCGCGATCATGCGCGGCTGCGATAACTTCTGCAGTTTCTGCGTGGTCCCGTACACACGCGGTCGGGAACGTTCGCGCAATCCTGAGGGAATCTTGCGCGAGGTGGAAGCCTCGGTTGAATCCGGTCACACCCAGATCACGCTGCTCGGACAAAATGTGAACTCGTATCGCCACGAAGACTGGGACTTCGCCCGGCTCATTTTGGCCGTCGCGGAGGTGCCGGGCGTGCAGCGTGTGCGTTTTACGTCCCCGCATCCGAAGGATTTTCCCCCGGCCCTGCTGGACGCGGTCGCGGGTCATCCGAACATCTGCAAACACATTCACTTGCCGCTGCAGTCCGGCAACGATCGCATCCTCGACCTCATGAATCGCACCTACAGTCGCAAGGAATACCTCGACTTGGCCGCGACGATCCGTCGCAGGCATCCCGGCATCGCGCTGACGACCGATATAATCTGTGGCTTCAGTTCCGAAACCGAAGAAGAGTTTCTCGATACCTATCGTGTGGTTGAAGAGGTGCAGTATCACTCCGCCTATGTGTTCAAGTATTCGGAACGCAAGAACACCATCGCAGCGCGCAAGTTTCCGGACGATGTGCCGGACGCCGTGAAGGGGGAACGAGTCAGCCGCCTGGTCGACCTGCAACGTCCGGTCACTGCGCGACTGAACCGTGAATTGATCGGCCGGACACTTCCGGTGATGGTGGAAGGCGATTCGAAACGCTCTGCCGACCAGTGGATGGGTCGCACCGATACCGGGGTGTATGTCATTTGGGACAAATACGATGCGCCGGCAACCCTCGGCAGCATCCAACCGATCACCATTCTCGATGGAAGCGCCGCCGTGCTCATGGGACGGCGCGAGCCTGGTGCGACCCTCTCGTGAACGCCTCCTCCTTCGCCCGCCCTACCCCGGCCCTGCGTCTCTCACCAGTGCGCGCTGCCGCACAATCGCACAACCACCGGGCACAGGCTGCAGGTCCAAGGGGACATCGTTGCCCACTCCTGAACAATCGCTGCCAAATTTTAGACGCCCGCCCGCGTCAGACTGACAACCGGGATCCACATCATCTGTTCTCCCGGCTCCATCGACCCGAGCGGATTGACGATTACCTCCTGGCTGATGGATCCCTATTGCCACCCTAAAACTTCAATAGCTTAGACGGCAGTCCTCACTGCATCGCAGGACGCAGCAATCACAACACCCATCGTAGCGATCGACTCCTCCGGGTCGAAAACTCGCGCCCCGTAAGTCCATGGAATCAGGGCATAGGCCTTGCTTGGTCCACTCTGGCGACCAACAGCAAGAGAACAGAACCATCACCGATCCGGCCAGAGGACGTCCCGCCATGAAGAAACAGATCGCCCAGAGTCAGGTAGAAGAAGCCCCTAGGGGAATGAGCCTGGAAACCATTATCGCCGTCGGGGTCTTCGGATGGATGGCCCTCGGCGTCGTGATGATGGGGCTGGGTATCTGGTAAGGCCGATCCGTCTCCTCGCGACTTCGCCATGAAGCCGCGCCGCCGCCGTTCCTACGCGCATCAACCAACGAGAAGGAAGACCGTTATGCTGATCTACGGCTCCCGCTCCTCCCTGACAGCCGCCGTGCATTCCGCAATCCTCGGATTGAGCTTCCTTGGAGCGACGGCGGCCGGATGTTCAGCCACAACCGCCTCTGTGCAGCAACAGGCAGGGCAATCTCAGACGTCCGTCCGGCTGGAAGAAGTCGCCGATTGGGAGTTTGAAGCCTCCCACCCCAGTTTTCTGGAAATCGACACCCTGCGGGACCTCCTGCGGGCTGTCGTGATTTCCGATGCACCGACCGATCTATCGAATCTGCCCGTGGATGGCAGCAAGCCGATGACAGTGTTCAGCGATGAGGATGTGCGAAATCTTGCTCCCCTGCTAGCCCAAGCCTTGTCCCAAGCGCAACCCGAATACGTGGTCGCTTTCCGGCTATCCTCATCGGCAGGGTCAGGCGTTGAACCCACCGCGGGCACCCTTTACGTTCGCAACGACCGGTTATACCTCACCATCACCGAGCACCAGGGTACGCTCCAGAAAGTTGAATCGACATGGTTTCGCAGCGGCCGACCGGCCCGCGCCGTGAGTATTGCTCCGGCCTCAGCCGGTCGCATCGAACAGGCGGTGCCGGCCACCGTTCAGGGAAGACAGCAGCTGAAGTCGTTAGCCATCGACTACAGCCTCTTTGCCAAGAATGCCGATCCACGTCCGGCCCAAGCCAAGGATACAGTCGCATCCGCAGTGACACCAGCCAAGGTGGTGCCTGCGCCGGCGATGGCACCCGCGCGTCCTGACGAACGGCCGGCGAGTCTTCGTCCCGGCCAGCCGGTTCCCGCCGAGGATAAGGTCGCGGCCGACGTCCCGCCGGTGGAAGATGCTCGAATCAGCGAAACGCTGCAGGAATTGCAGGCAACGCGGGACGCCATGGCTCGCAAGGACGCCAAGATCAACGCCCTCCGACGCGATTTAGAATCGATGCGGGTGCAGTTGGAAACGAAGGACAAGGAACTGCGGGCGGTCAAGCATACTCAGCAGACACAGCCCAGACGGGACAACCGGAACAAGGCCGAACTTATTCGCTGATCCGGCCACTGCGCTCACCCCACATCGATCAACTCCGGCCTTAACAACACCACCTCGCGCGAGATCGGCTGCCGGAAATTCATCCGGCAATAGCAGCCATAGGTCACATAGGTATCTTGCAGGCAATAGAGGGCAATCTCCCGCCCCTGCCCCTCCGCCCACATCTGCGCCACTTGCGAGCCGCTTCCGGACTTGCTTTCGACGTTCAACGCCCGGGCCAACACGTCCAGCTTCACCCACCCGCGATTGTCCCAATTGCTCCAGATCGCCATGGTGTCATAGACGGGCTCCGACCGAAACTTCGCCAGATTGATCTCCATGCTCGGTTTCACCTGATGGATGATCGATCGCTTTTTGATAAAGGGCAGATCGAAGTTGAGGCCGTTGTGGGTAATGAACAACGAGGGACGCAGTTGCGCCAGATGGCTCCAGAATCGTCGCAGGAGCTCCTGCTCGTTTCCTCCGTACCAGGAGGTGGCGCCGCGAGGCTCAAGATTGTCGGAAAACTCCAGAAGGCCGATGCAGACAATTTTGCTGAACGTTCCATCGAAGGACGACTTCTCGTAGAGTTCGTCTTCCAGGCGCTGTTGGGCCTGCGCCTCCCCGACCGCAAAGAGATCGCCCCCGGTTTGATCGTAGGCAGCCTCCTCGGAGGTGAGCCGGCGCCCGGCAATCCGCGCCCATTCGTGCTTGGGCGCCTGCACCGTTTCAATATCGAGCACCACCTTCATCGGGGTGACACCTTCTCCTCGCGAAGCGCGGCGATCACCGGCCGATCGGGCGGAGGAAACTCCAACGCCGCCATTTCATCGGGAGAGACCCATCGGACTTCCGCACAGTCCAGGGCCTCCGCAGTCCCGGTTTCGATCCGACAGCAAAAAAAATGCAGTTCCACCACCTTCTCAGGATACTCGTGTCTGACGATTTGGAAAGGAGTCGGCCTCCCAATGCGAATGTTCAGCTCCTCCCGGAGTTCACGATGCAGACATTCCTCCAGAGTTTCACCGGCCTCTCGTTTCCCGCCGGGAAATTCCCAGAACCCGCCAAGATGCGCTCCCGCCTTTCGGCGCGCGATCAGATAGCGTCCTTCATGCGCGATGATCCCTGCTGCGACCTCGATGACTTCCATGGCGTAGTGCGCTGATGCTGTGTGATCAACAATCTTCAAGGGTCAAGGCATGCTGCCCTAGAGCCTTGGGAATCAACCATTGAGCAGGACACAGCTCCCTCATGACTTCTTTCCGTCGAAGGGATAGGTCTTGCAGAACGACTTCATGGGGCAGAGCAAGCAATAGGGATTACGGGCGGTACAGACCGTCGCGCCGAAATCCATGATCGCTTGATTGAAGTCATATCCCTTGCCACGAGGTATCAGCGCCTCGGAGAGTTCCCAGAGCGCCGATTTCTGACCTTTCGGGTCTCCCTCCGCAATGAACACACGGTGCAAGACGCGAATCACGTTGGTATCGAGAATCGGCGCATCCTCGTTGAACGCAAACGACCGGATCGCGCCGGCCGTATACCGGCCGATGCCCTTGAAAGACAACAGCTCCTCCGCATCGCTCGGCAACTGTCCCCCGTAGCGGGCCACCGTTTCACGGGCGATGCTGTGCAGCCGTTCGGGACGAATGTTGTAGCCTAACGGATACCAGGTCTGCTTCACCTCGGCTACCGGCGCGTCGGCCAGCTCCGTGAAGGACGGGTACCGTTCCAGAAACTCATGGTACTTGGGAATGACGCGATCCACCTGCGTCTGCTGAAGCATCACCTCCGAGACTAAAATATGGTAGGGGTCGGAGGTTCTCCGCCAAGGAAGGTCGCGGCCATGCTCCTTGTACCATTTCAACAACCGGTTCTGAAATCGCCGCTTCTGCCCAGGAGGGAGCGAAACGGAAGATTTCGACGGTCGCTTCTTGCGCCTCGAGGCTGCTGTAGTCGCGCGAGTGTTTGTAGGCATACCGGTTCGTGATGGGTGGCGGCATTCTAAGAGGCGGGGGACTGAAAATCAAACGCCGGACAGGAGGCGCAGGACACCGCAAGGCATGGATTTCGCCGAAAGTCACGGGCCATACCTTGCGGCACCTGGCGGCCGTTCGAACGGATCGACGCCGCTATTGAGGCGAGGCCTGCACCTTGGTCGCCTCCTTCACAGGAGGATCGATGACGATGTTCGGCCCCTGCACTTTCGGCAACAAGCCGGCGCCCGGTTTCTCCAACACCCGGAGGTTTTGGTCGTTGCTCGACAGTTTTTGCGATACGTGCCGTTCATCGAAGGCGGCGGCCCCGACCAACGCCGACTCCCCGCTCGCATTGGCACGACCTGGATCGTTGGCGAGTGGCTGGCCATTGACCGGATCGATGGCCTTTCCCATCGGATAACCCGGATGTTGCGGCAACATCGCCGGATTCGCAAACACGGGCGCTGCGGCCAGAACCAGACTCAACGCTCCTGCATATATGAGAACTGAGGCTTTCATCACTACACCTCCCTGTGGACCGGTGAAACAACGGCGCCCTCCGGCATCCGGCGTGGAGAGCGCCCTTACCTGACCCGGGTGGAGGACATCACGAGGCGTGAGGAAAGGGGAAACCCCGGCTTCATGGTGACCTCCAGGGGTGCTCTTAGCTTCTGCCTGACCCGCAGCGTAGTCAAGCAGCGGAAACCTGGGCATACGAGCAGGCCGGCGGGATCGCCCTCGGAGAGGGAGGAACGTTCCGCAGGTATCCTCTGTCCTGTAGAGGCTGATCCAGCGAAGGTTACTCGAAAGCACAGCAGATGCCCTTAGGTCATCCGGAAGGCTGCAACCTAGGGATTTCCCCAACGCCGAATGGTCGGGGACATTATCCTGATCGCACCCATAAAGGCCCGCGTGGTATGTCATTCTGCTGGAACAAGCACCGCCCGCACAGGCTCCGTCTCTTTCACGACGGCGTCACGCGACAGGTCTCCGCTGCCGGTGCAGATTCCGCGCGATTCGTGCGGTTGTCGCGGAGTATGAGGTGTCACGGTGCAATCCAGTCAACGAGACGAGCAAGGATACAGACATCTCCATGCCCATGATGGTTCATTATCGAGTGTCTCTTTCTGCCAGCTCAATCCCCGCCGGCGAGGGTCGATTGCTGGATCTCTCGGCGGAAGGCTGCCGGATCGAGACTTCACAGGAACTGCCCGTCAACACCTATCTCTCCCTCAGGCTGATTACCTCCGCCGATGAATTGCCCATTCTGGTCGATCTTGCCGCCGTCCGTTGGTCTCGCGGAACCCACTGCGGCGTGCACTTTCTGGCGATCCAGCCCCTCCAAGCCCAGCGGTTGCGGGCCGTTCTAGCTTCAACCCGTTCCATACAGGACTCGCCCCCGCCGTCGGACAAGCGCTGAACCCACAACCGTCCCCACCGGCATCACCCTGTTCCCCCCTTGTTTTTTCGTCGCCGCTCTTGCATGCTGCGTTCGCCGACTCGGCAGCAACCTACGGATCCACGGGCCTACGGATCACCAACAGAGGGCATGGACATGAACGAAGAAAATCAAACTCGACGCATCGACGTGCTGGCGATCGGCCTGTTCGGTCTCGCCGTAGGCGCGCTCACGCTCGGGGTGGCGCAGTTAGGATGGATTCAACAAAAGAACATGGTCGGCGCGCTGGTCATCGCCTTGATCTTCGGCGGCGTGGTGCAAGTCTTAGCCGGCATTACCGACATTCGCTACAACGAACAATTGGGCGGCACCGCGTTGACGATGTACGGATTTCTCTGGATCACGCTCTGCACCGTCAAACTCGTGAGCGCCAGTGGCACGTTTCACTTCGATGCCGTGCTCTATGCCCCGATCAATCTGGTCTATGCCGTCTTCTCCGGCGTGATGATCTTTCTCACGGCCTACCGCAACCTCACGCTCAGCGCCCTCCACGTCGTCATCACCCTCACGTTTCTTGCCACCGTATTCGCCCGGTTGGATTTCATCAGCGAGCTCCTGCCGGGATGGGGGCATATCGTCGTGGGGTTGATGGCGTTCTACCATGCCGTCGGCAGCCTGACGCTGGCCTTTACCGGCCGGGCCCTACTGCCGCTCGGCCCGCCGCTGCTGTTCCACAAACAGAAACCGCTGCACTCGGTCGCCAAGGTGGTGTAACGACTCGCTCCTCGTCGTCCGTCGTTCGTGGAACGTCGCTCGTCTGCAGAAGAACGCCACGCGAGGCACGTGTGACGCGGAACGCTTGAAGAGCCTCCTACCAATCGGCCCCCACCCGATCCACCACAATCTGGTGCACGACCGCCTGCGGCCCAAGACAGGCTAGGTAGAGGGCTGTTTCGGCGATGTCGAAGGGATCGATGTGGTCGCTCCCTGCCCGTGCTTCCTTCGTTGCCTCTACCAATTCATCCGCCACGCCCCCCGGACAAATGGCGCTCACCTTGATACGATGCTCACGGCCTTCGTCCGCCAGCGACTTCGTCAGGGCCATGATCGCATGTTTAGAGGCGCTGTACGTCCCCGTGCCGCTCCAGGCCTGCACGCCCGCCACGCTCGACATGTTGATGATCGCTCCGCCGCCCTGCTGTTTCATCTGAGCGAATCCCGCACGGCAGCAGAAGAAGGTGCCGCGCACGTTGGTCCGCATCACCTCATCGAACTCGTGGGTACTGGTGTCCGCAATCCGCCTACCGCCGAACACTCCGGCATTGTTCACCAGGATATCCACCCGCCAGTAGCGACGAACGGTCTCTGCAATGAGCTCCTCGACCTCTGATTCCACGGCCACATCGGTTTGCAGCGCCACCGCCCTCCCGCCGGCCGCTTCTATCTGCCCGACGGTCTCCTCGCACTTACGAAGACGACGCGCCGCCACCACAACCGTAGCTCCTTCCTGCGCGAAGCGTAAGGCAATCGCCTTGCCGATACCGCTGCTGCTTCCGGTCACGATCGCGATTTTGTCCTTCAGCCGTTGCATACTCACTCCTCCTTCGCCTTTCACGATCGCTCGCGCGCCGGCCCGAGCGCCCACTCGGCTCACCCGCCGCCGATTCGCGGTTACAGCGTATGCCCGACAAACGCCTCTTCCCCGATCGCTTCGCGCGCCACATCCAGCAGGTGACGATGATGGGTCAAGACCAGTACCTGGCCGTTTTCGGCGAACCGACTCAAGGCCCGCAGAATCTGCCCCGCCCGCCGGTCATCCGAGGTCATGAGGGCATCATCGAGGACCAGCGGCATCGGGGGATGCGCTGCCCGCCTGAGATCCAGCGCGGCCAGTCTCAAGGCGAGATACAGCTGGTCCGCCGTCCCCTCGCTCATGTCATCGATCGTGACGCGGGAACCGCCGCTCCGCACCGCGCACAACAGCGGTGTGGCCCCGCTCTCATCGGTGATGACTCGTTCATAGTCCCCACCCGTGATCAACGAAAAATAGGCGGACGCGTTGGCCATCATGGGGGCTTGCGCCCGTTCTCGAAAACGGCGCAAGGCTGCCTGGAGCAAGGCGCGCGCCAGTTTCAGCCTGGCCCATGGTCTCAAGGCTGCTCGATACCGGGCCGCGGCGGTTTCCATCGCTTCCCTCGCCAATGCGGCCCGATCGGAGGCATCGATGGCCTCCAAGGCCCGGCGAGTCTGCTCCTCCGTCCGGCGAGCCGTCGATTGGAGTTCCTCATTGGTCTTGATGGCGGCACGACATTGCTCCCGCTCGCTCTCGATGGTCACCGCGTCACGACCGGCCAGAGCCTGACGCAATTCCTGCTCCGAACGCGACGCGGCCGCCGCCAGTTGCTGCTGCACTTGAGCCAGCGACCGGCTCGCCTCACGCTTGCGCAACGCCGCCTCCTCGCCTTGCGGCAACGATTCGATACCTGTCACCCCGGCAGCGGCGCAGAGCCTCGCCAACGTCGCCTGCTGTGCCGCCTGCTCCAACGCCGCGCGCCGTCGCTGATCGGCGGCCTTTCGTCGATCACGGATGAGGGTCCCGCGTTCCTGCTCTGCGGCTCGCGCCGCAATCAACCTGACGCGCAAACGATCCGTAAAATCGTCGACCGCCGCAGGCGCCGGTTCCTCCAGCAACGCCGCAACCTGGTGCGATTGCGCGACCAGGTCATCGAGAATGGTCTGCGCCTGTGCCTGCCGCCGGCGCGCCTCACTCAAGGCCGCCGCCTGGCGCGCCAGGCTGTCCAATTCATCGAGCCGCACCTTGACGGCATCCGGCACCGTCTCGGACGAGAGAAACAGCCGCGTATGCCACTCCCGCAAGGCCGCTCGATGATACTGTAACCTGCTCGTCGTCTCGGCAATCGCCCGGTTCACCTCTTCACGTTCGACCCTGCTGGCCTCCGCCGCCTGATGCCTGGCACTCCTGGCCGCATCCGCTTCCACCGCCTGCCGCTCCCACCGCAAGGCGTCCTCGATCAGCGCCGGCAGCGCTTGTTCATGATGTACGGTCAGCTCGCCGACCGGATGCCGTAGCTCAGCAAGCGCACTCGTGAGTCGCGAGATCGCCTCGTTTGTCTCCTCGCGCAATCGCTCGCGATCAGCCCGAATGGCAGCGACGCGTTCAGCCAGACGCAATGCGTCGAGCCGACGCCCCTGCCATTCCCGTAACGGCTCAGGAGCCAGGTTCGGGAGCCCCGCGTCTTGTAACCGTCCGGCCCAGGCAATCAGGATGTCTTCACGGCCCCTCGTCAGCGTGGCGATCTGATGATCGATGTCCGCCCTGCGTCGTTCCATCAACTCGATTCGCCCGGAACATTCTTCAAGACCGGCCGCACGTTTCGCATCGGCGCGCAAGAGATCCGCTTGCCGATCCGCCTCGCCTACCGTCGCCTCGAAGGTCTCCGGGACAATCCTGGTCGTATCGAATCCCAGCGCCAGTTGATCCCGGTCCTGCGCCAGATCGATGTAGGCGCGCCGGATGCCGGCCCAGGTTTCGTCACGTCTGACGCGGGCCTGACGCAACGTCTCCGCCGTCACCACCTCGCCCTCGGCGGCCAATTGCCTCAGTCGCACCTGTTGTCCTTCCAGGTCGCGCGCCAACCGTTGCCGTTCCTCCAGCAAGGTGCGCATCTGTTCATCCAAGTCGACCAGGTCTTTCCTGGTCTGGGCAATCTGCGCATCCAGAAGCGGATGTGTGGACCGCAACGCCCGATCGGACGGGAGGCCGACATCGGACAACGCCTGTTCCAGGGTCGGTTCAAGTTCGCGGAGCTGCCGTTCCAACTCGACGGACCGCCGAACCACGTCACCCAGCGACTGGGCCTGCCGAAGGGCAGACGTGAGGCGCAATCCGGCAGCAGGATCATCCATGGGTGCTGAGACATCCCGATCCGCCTGCATCGCCTCGTCAAGCCGGGCTGCACGCCGGCGGTAATCGTCAAGTCGGTCGCTCAATCGACTCACCTGCGCCAGGTGATCGTCCAAGACGAGCCGATCGGCGGCAGCAGGGACGGCCTCCAGCACGTGCCGCAATTCATGCCCGGGGGCCAGGCGCGCAGCGGACAGGGCAAGGTCGGTCTCCAGCGCAGTGATCACCGCGGTACTCTGTTGCACTTCGGTCCGATGGCCCGCGGCCGCCGCCGCCGACGTTGCCAACCGTTCGATCGCCCCCGCATGTTCAATCAGCAGCGGCTCCACGACCAACGCTTTCAACGCGAGCGCACACCGTTCCTCTTCTGCCTCCGCCTCTCTGAGGCTTCGTTGCGCATGATCCAGCGCCTGTACCGCCGCCAGCCGTTCCTCCCTGGCCTGCTCGGACAGATCGGGCACTCCGGTCAGCGAGGCCAGGAGAGCTGAGACAGCCGCATGCTCTCGCAACAGGGGCTCGACCGTGCGCAGCTCGGTCAGCTCATGCTCCTCACGACGCAAGGTCTCCAGCGTGCGAGTGACCTCTGCCAAGGCCGAGACGGCTGCCTCATGCGCACGATTCAAGCTCTGCCATTCCGCCGGCCTCGTCTGCGCATCTCGCCAAATCTGCCGCTGCTCATCGAGCCGACGACGGGCCTCATTGATCACCGCGTTCTGCGCCCGACCATGCGGGTTATAGAAGACCTTCGCGTCATTCTCCAAGGTCGCGAGCAACGTCGCGATCCCGCCCGTTCCCGCGCTGGCCTCGAAGAGAGCCGTCCCCACATCGCCCTCGCCGAGCAACAGGACCCGGCCGCCCTCGCGTAACCGGGCATGGTTGAGGCCGAACATGGCTTCGAATTCCCCCCGGTTCATCCCGCCGGTCAATTCAAGTTCATACGTGCCCGCCATGGGAAGGGTCGCGTCCGGCTGTTCCGTCTCGACATTGAGCCGCGAGAGGGTAGCCCCCTTGCCCTTGCGCCGCACAAACCCGACTCGTTCACCGGCCTGCGTCAGAAAAATGCCGCCGATTCGCATGTCGCCCGCCGCATGGACAAAATCATCGGGGCTGCGCAGGGGGATCCCGAATCGCAGATCGATCATGGCGCGTAACGCCGACGACTTGCCTGCTTCGTTGGGGCCGTAAATCAGATGGAGATCGACAGGACCGGTCGAAAAATCCACGGTCTTGGCAGTGAAGGGGCCGTAGGCCTGGAGTAGAAGCTTGAGCAGTTTCATCGATCCGCACCGGAATCGCTCAGGCGCGCCAGGACTGTCGCCTCGGCATCCATCAGGAGGGACCTCAATTCCACCGGGTCGTCGAGCCTCGGCACATCCCCGACCGCCACCTCCTGCGGGACAGAACCGAGCAGATCGCCGAGTTCGTCCTGCGCCAGCCGGAACAACTCCGCCTCGTCCCCGGCAATCGAATCCACGAGCCGGACCAGCTCACCCACGGCATCCTGACGCTCTGCGGCCCTGTTGCGATCCAGCGGCGTGGCGAGTTCCACCCGCACCTGCTCGATCCAAATCTCCGCCTCGCCGATATCCTGCGCCGCGCCGTACATGGCTGCGGCCAACGTGCCGGGCTGTGCCGCCTCCAGCCGGTGCAACTCGGTCGACCCGGTCAGGGTCACGCGCACCGCGTGCAAGCGATCTCCGGCGCCCGCAAGCACCGGGTCGAGCGCCCGCCGAAAGGCCTCGCCCAACGCATCGAGCCGATGAAGCCCATCGAGCGGCAGAGCCACCTGACTCCAACGCACGACATCCAGCGCCAGGAACTCGCTCTCGATGCGCCCCGCCTCCACGGTCACCAGCTCACAGCCTTTTGCCCCGGTTTCTTTCGCATGGCGCCCCTGCAGGTTGCCGGGGAACAGGATGCGCGGGCGCTCAGCGATCACTTCGCGCGCATGCACATGGCCGAGCGCCCAGTAGTCATAACCTTTGCCGATCAACGTCGGTACATCCGTCGGCGCATAGGTATCGTGCCCGAGGCGCCCGGTCAGACTCGTGTGCAAGAGACCGATGTTGAAGAAACCCGGCACGGGCGAGGGGTAGGACGGCACGAGATCCTCATCGACCGCCCGCTCCGGAAAGCTGCGCCCGTGAATCGCCACAGAAAGGTCGTCGAGCCGGATCGTCTGGGCGGTGCGGGAGGAAAAGACTGTCACATGCTGCGGCAGGACCAACTGCTTCGAGATCACCCCCTGCGCATCGTGATTACCCTGGACGATGAAGACCCGAATGCCCGCCCGCCCGAGCCGAACCAGCTGCTCGCGAAAAAAGAGGCCAGTGTGAAAGTCCTGCCAATCGCAGTCGTAGATGTCCCCGGCGAACAGGACAAAATCCACCCGTTCCGCCAACGCCCGATCCACCAGGCGCTCGAACGCGCTGCGTGTCGCCGTTCGTAACCGCGCAACGGGCGCGCCATCGTACCGGTCGAGGCCTCGCAGGGGACTATCGATATGGAGATCGGCCGCATGGATAAAACGCATGACGCATTGGGTTCCGAGGTTGTCTGATCACCGCCACGTCCTACACCGTATGACTTCCCGAGGGGCGAGACAAACGCAGTGCGATCACGCATGATACGCGAGTGGCGAGGTCCTCACAATGCCGGCGCGTGGCGTGGCTTGTGACGATCCGAGTCCCGGCCCGCCGGAGTCCGGCGGGTCGGGACAGAGCCGCCTACCGTCCGGCGGTTCGCTTGCGGCAACCACATTGGCAATTGATCGGCGCGCAGCGACAGGCATTGGCCTGGCACCCGCACGAACAGGCTGCGCAATCGCACGTTCCGCAACAGTCTGCCTTGGCGATCTTCTGCGAGGTGGATTTTTTCATGTCGGCCATGGTGACACTCCTTTGTGATGACAACGCGTGATTGCGTTCTCAAAAGGGCAGACGGAGTGATCTCCGAAACCTTACAGTTCGCCGAAGAGTTTGGTAAGCTGCCGCCATGACGCAGGAATCCACACCCTCGACGGCACTCTCACCGGAGGCCATTGCGCAGTTGGTCAACGGACACCGGGAGTTCTTGTCGTTCCTGGAACGGAGGGTTGAATCGAGAGCCGTGGCCGAAGACATTCTGCAATCGGCCTTTGCCCGTGGACTGGAGCGCGGAGCCGGGGTGGACGACGAAAAGGTCGTCGCCTGGTTCTATCGAGTGCTCCGCAACGCGGTGGTCGATCACTACCGGCAACGGTCAACATCCGAGCGGCTGACGGAAGCCTGGGCGAGGGAATTTCCGGATGTGCAGGAACCGGCGGCGGAACTGCGGCAGGAGATCTGCCAATGCGTCTCGAGCCTTCTGGACACGCTCAAGCCTGAATATCGCGAGGCCCTGCAGATCGTGGATCTGCAAGAAGGCAAACTGAAAGACCTGGCGCAACAGTCAGGCATCACGCCAGAAAATGCCGCCGTCCGGGTCCATCGAGCCAGAGCGGCGCTGCGTCGCCGGATCGAACAGGCCTGCGGCACCTGTTCCGTTCATGGGTGTCTGGATTGTTCGTGCGAGGCGGCAGGCGGGAAGGACTGCGGAGGGTGAGCGGTCTATTAGCATTCCTCCATCGCAGCAGGCGTGGCCGTGGCAGAAACGCACTGGATGCGCACTAGGGGTACCGCGCCGAGCCGTGCTTCGATGACATCGTTGTCGACCTTTTTGAATTGGCCGGCGTCACCACGGCGTTCCTGCCGCAAATGGCAGCGACGGCGGAGCACATCGGAGGTGCTGGTCAGAGCATTATCCCAGCTATGAACGAAATTCAACGCACGGCAATCTCGCATGATGTCTCGTCTAGACCGTTCTTTGGGATTTTGCAACCAGGTGGTGTCCATCTGTACGGCACGGTCACAAAGAGGATGATCACGGAATGCCATCATGGCTGAATGATATAACCTGTAAAATGCGCCGCTGCGCAAAACCCTTCCAATTGGACCATCGCCACCCTACGCAGGCACAGCACACCAGTTTCTGGGTCTAAAATCACGCTCCATGCTGCATAGGGCAGACCCCTTCCACCTCACGATTCCATCCCCTGTCTTGCAATTCCGGAGACCAGCCCCGTATGCTCGCGTCACGATTTGGGGGAAGCCATGACGGAACCGACACAGAAACTTTCCGAGCTGACACTGGCGGAATTGAAGGACCTGGTGCAGGGCCTGGTCGACGACCGGTTGCGCACGTTGATCGGCGACCCGGATCTCGGCGCGCCGCTCGGGGCATCCGTCCGCGACCGCCTCAAACAGTCCCTCGCCTCGACGGAGCGTCTCACGGGTGATGAAGTGGCCGACAAGCTCGGCCT
>WBZL01000927.1_pt1 | contig 32194 bp, 27 predicted proteins | sample 5204291 | NCBI WGS metagenome assembly WBZL01 (sample SAMN12344345, study PRJNA552823) | activated sludge metagenome | biome: Activated sludge suspended growth; feature: Nitrification reactor; material: Wastewater; isolation source: activated sludge from nitrification reactor of wastewater...
CGGCGCCGCCCGCTCGCGACTTGCGTCGCTCCCACGAAAGCCGCCGCGGCTGCGTGAATTCCCGTCTCGTACGATCGAGCTGCACTGTAGGAGCGACGCGAGTCGCGATTGCAGCGGCGAAGCGAGCGCAAACGCACGACGGCGCCGCCCGCTCGCGACTTGCGTCGCTCCCACGAAAGCCGCCGCGGCTGCGTGAATTCCCGTCTCGTACGATCGAGCTGCACTGTAGGAGCGACGCAAGTCGCGATTGCAGCGGCGAAGCGAGCGCAAACGCATGACGGCGCCGCCCGCTCGCGACTTGCGTCGCTCCCACAAGAACCGTCGCATCTCCAGCCCCCGTCGCGTCTCCAGCCTCCGGTGTGCCGGGGGGCTTGCAGGCGCGACGCAAGTCGCGGTCTCATGTGGCCGCGGTGCCGGCCTGCCGTGTCGGCTGTGCTGGCGTAACGCTGCAGGCCAAGTGCTCAACTGGAGGAGAACGATCGATGTGCCTGTCCAACTTGCCCCTGCGCCGTCGTGTGCTGGGCGCCCTGCTCGCCCTGGCCGCAGGCGTATTCGGACCCCACGCCGCGGCGGGCGAGCGCATCACGGTGGCGGCGGCCTCCGACCTCAAGTTCGCGCTCGACGAGATCGTGGCCGAGTTCGGCCGCACGCATCCGGGCGACACTGTCGAAGTCGTCTACGGCTCCTCGGGCAAGTTCGCCACGCAGATCCGCCAGGGCGCGCCCTTCGATCTCTATTTCTCCGCCGACATCACCTACCCGCGCACGCTCGAGGCCGAGGGCCTCGCCCACGGCACGACCCGGCCCTACGCGCTCGGTCGCATCGTGCTGTGGAGCGCGACGCGCGACGCGCGCATGCTCGAACTGAAGGATCTCGCTGACCCGGCGATCGGCCGCATCGCCATCGCCAACCCGCGCCACGCCCCCTACGGCAAGCGCGCCGAGGAGGCCTTGCGCGCCGCCGGCGTGTGGGAAGCGGTGCAGCCGAGGCTGGTGCAGGGCGAGAACATCGCCCAGACCGCGCAGTTCGTGCAGACCGGCAACGCCGCGGTGGGCATCATCGCGCTGTCGCTGGCGCTCAACCCGGTGCTGGCTGCGCAGGGGGGCTACACGCTGATCGACGCCGGCCTGCACGAGCCGCTGGAGCAGGGCTTCATGCTCACCCGCGCTGCCGCCGGCAAGCCGCTCGCCACGGCTTTTGCCGAGTTCATCGGCAGCGAGTCGGCGCGCGCGGTGCTGCGGCGCTATGGCTTCGAGCTGCCGGCCGTGTCCGCGGGGCGGTGAGCGGGGGCTGCGGAGCGGCGCTGCCGGATCGCGACTTGCGTCGCTCCCACGAAAACCGTCGCGCCTCGGGACGCATGGGATCGCGACTTGCGTCGCTCCCACCAAAACCGTCGCGTCTCGGGACGCATGGGATCGCGACTTGCGTCGCTCCCACGAAAGCCGTCGCGTCTCGGGACGCGTGGGATCGCGATTTGCGTCGCGCCTACACGAGTGCTCTCCGGCGCGGCACAATGGGGCCCGCCGCCGCATGGGCGCGCCGTCCTGACGATCCTGCCCCCTTCATTCGCCCTCCATGCCGAACCTGACCGGCGCCGACTGGTCCGCCATCCGCCTCACCCTCGAGCTCGCCGCGGTCAGCACCATGCTGCTGCTGCTGCTCGGCACGCCGCTGGCGTGGTGGCTGGCGTGCACCCGCTCGCGCTGGAAGGGCGTGGTCGGCGCGGTCGTGGCGCTGCCGCTGGTGCTGCCGCCGACGGTGATCGGCTTCTACCTGCTGGTGGCGATGGGCCCGAACGGGCCGCTCGGCCGGCTCACCGAGGCGCTCGGCCTCGGCCTCTTGCCGTTCAGTTTTTCAGGACTGGTGGTGGGCTCGGTGGTCTACTCGCTGCCCTTCGTCGTGCAGCCGCTCGCCAACGCCTTCGAGGCCATCGGCCGCCGCCCGCTGGAGGTCGCCGCCACGCTGCGCGCCGGGCCCTGGGACCGCTTCTTCAACGTCGCGCTGCCGCTGGCTCGGCCGGGCTTCGTCACCGCCACCATCCTCGGCTTCGCCCACACTGTGGGCGAGTTCGGCGTGGTGCTGATGATCGGCGGCAACCTCCCCGACAGGACGCGGGTGGTCTCGGTGGCGATCTACGACCACGTCGAGGCGCTGGAGTACGCCCAGGCGCACTGGCTGTCGGGCGGCATGCTGGCGTTCAGCTTCGTGGTGCTGCTGGTGCTCTATGGACGGCGGCGCGGCAATGCGGGTGGAGGGGTGGGCTGATGGCCGACCATCCGCTGGCAACCGCTGCAACCGCTGCAACCGCTGCAACCGGCGCAACCGGCGCAACCGGCGCAACCGGCGCAACCGGCGCAACCGGCGGCGCCCAAGGCGCGACCGCGCCGGCCGCCGGCATCGAGGCGCGCTTCGCGGTGGACTACGCCGGCTTCCGCCTCGACGTCGACCTGCGCCTGCCCGGGCGCGGCGTCACCGCGCTGTTCGGTCACTCCGGCTCGGGCAAGACCACGCTGTTGCGCTGCGTCGCCGGGCTGGAGCCGGCGGCGCGCGGCCGCCTGGTGGTCAACGGCGAAGGCTGGCAGGACGACGCGCACGGCATCCGGGTGCCCACTCACCGCCGCGAGCTCGGCTACGTCTTCCAGGAGACGAGCCTGTTCCCCCACCTGTCGGTGCGGCGCAACCTCGAGTTCGGCCTGCGTCGCATCCCGGCGGCGGCGCGCCGCGTGCAGCTCGACCAAGCGGTGGCCCTGCTCGGCATCGAGGCCTTGCTCGTACGCATGCCCGATCGCCTCTCCGGCGGCGAGCGCCAGCGCGTCGGCATGGCGCGCGCGCTGCTCACCAGCCCGCGCATCCTGCTCATGGACGAGCCGCTCGCCGCGCTCGACCACAAGCGCAAGCAGGAGATCCTGCCCTACCTCGAGCGCCTGCACGATGAACTCGACATCCCGGTGCTGTATGTCAGCCATTCGCCCGACGAGGTCGTGCGGCTTGCGGACCACGTGGTCATGCTCGGTGCGGGCAAGGTGATGGCCGCCGGCGAACTGCACGCCACCATGGCGCGGCTCGACCTGCCCACCGCCTTCACCGAGGATGCCGGGGTGGTGGTCGACGGCACGGTGGCCGAACATGACGACCACGACCACCTCACCCGGCTGGATTTCCCCGGCGGCGCGGTGTGGGTGCAGCGCCAGCCCGTGGCCCTCGGCCGCCGCCTGCGCTTCCGCATCCACGCCCGCGACGTCAGCCTCGCCGACCACAAGGTGGAGGGCACCAGCATCCAGAACCTGCTGCCGGCGACGGTGACCGAAGTGGTCGGCGCCGACTCGCCGGCCCATGTGCTGGTGGGGCTGGATGCAGGCGGCACGGCGCTGATCGCCCGCATCACCCGACGCGCCGCCGAGCAACTGGTGCTGCGCCCCGGGCGGCGGATGTGGGCGCAGATCAAGTCGGTGGCGCTGCTGGGGTAAGCTTTCGCCAGCGTTCAGCCTCCTCGCCCGTCCGCCGTGGTCGGCTTGCGCTGCAATGTTCCGGAGCGCAATGCCGATGACGATCACCCTCTATCACTGCATCAACGCACGATCCTTCCGCGCCTTATGGATGCTGGAAGAGCTCGGGCTGCCTTATGAGCTGAAGGTGCTGCCCTTTCCGCCCCGCAGCCGGGACGAGCAGTACCTCGCGGTGAATCCGCTCGGCACCATACCGGCCTTCCTGGAGGACGACGTGTGGATGAGCGAGTCGGCGGCGATCTGCCAGTACCTGGCGGTACGCCATTCCCCGCACGCGCTCGACGTCGGCGCAGACGAGGCCGACTTTGGCGCTTATCTCAACTTCCTGCATTTCGGCGAGGCGACGCTGACCTTTCCGCAGACGCTGATCCTGCGCTACGGCCGCTTCGAGCCGCCCGAGCGCCGCCTGCCGCAGGCGGCCGAGGACTACACGCGCTGGTTCCTGTCGCGCCTGCGCACGCTCGAACCGCGGCTCGAAAAGTCCGAGTTCCTGTGCGCGGGGCGCTTCACCGCGGCCGATGTCGCGGTCGGCTACGCGCTGATGCTGGCCGAGGACATCGGTCTGCAGGACCGCTTCAAGCCGGCGACCCTGGCCTACTGGCGGCGGCTGCAGGCGCGGCCGGGCTTTCTGAGTGCCTTGGCCGCACAGGCACGTGCGGCGCGCGAGCAGGGCGTATCGACCGAGTCGGTCGCGCGTTGGGACGGGCGCTGATTCGTGGTCATGCGGGCATTTGGGTGGCGAGCAGATGTAGGCAGACCGAGATCGTCACCACCGACCCCACCGTGGTGAGCAGGATCACGCGCGCGACCAGGGCGGCGTCGCGGCCGTAGTAGCTCGCCAGCATGAACGGGCCGGTGCCGGTCGGCAGTGCGCTCAGCAGCAGGGCCGCGCCTGCCCACAGCGCCGGCAGCTCGAACACGCGGAAGGCGAGAAAGGCGGTGATCGCAGGCTGCAACAGCAGCTTGGCGAGCACCAGCCCGGTTGCGCCGTCGTGCTGCCCCTCGTGCTTCTGGGCGAGGAAGAGGCCGATCGACACCAGCGCGCACGGCGTCGCCGCTGCGCCGAGCAGGGACAGGAAGCGCGCGGCGGAGGCGGGCAGCTCGGCACCGAAGGCCGCCCAGGTGCAGCCGAGCACCGGCGCGACCAGCAGCGGGTTGGCGGCGAGCGCACGCGCCACCTTAAGCAGCGCGCGCAGCGGATGCTTCTCCTTCTGCAGGCCGATCTCGACCAGCACGATGCCGACTGCGAACAGCAGGCAGGCCACGATCAGGGTGGCGACGATCGCCGGCATCAGCCCGGCGTCGCCGAACACCAGCGCGCACAGCGGGATGCCGAGAAAGCCGGTGTTGGCGTAGGCCGCGCTCAGGCCGTCGATGCTGGCGTCGACCAGCCGGCCCGACTTGCGCACGCGCAACGCCACCGTTGCCGCGAACACCAGCGCGCAGCCGGCACACACCGACGCGATGAAGCCCGGCTGCCAGAGCTGTTCCCAGCTCGCGGTGGCGGTTACATTGAACAGCAGCGCCGGCAGCGCCAGCCAGACCACGAAACGGCTGAGCTCGTTCGACGCCGTCTCGCCCAGGCGGCCGCTGCGCCGACAGACGTAGCCGGCCAGGATGAGGCCGAAGATGGGCAGGACGACGTTGACGATGGCGGACATGCGCGTGACTCCCGAGGTGTTGAGTCAAGCGTAAGGGTGTCGATCGATACCGTCCAATTCCATATTTGGCTTTAATTGATACTCAAGGCGTATCGATGACGATCGAGCTTCGCCAGTTGCGCTACTTCGTGGCGCTGGCCGACACGCTGCATTTCGGCCGTGCCGCCACCCAACTGCACATCACCCAGCCGCCGCTCAGCCGGCAGATCGCCGCGCTCGAGGACACGCTCGGTGTCGCGCTGTTTGTGCGCAGCTCGCGCCAGGTCGAGCTGACCGCGGCCGGGCGGCATTTTCACGAGCACGCGGTGCGCGTCCTCGCTGCGCTCGATGGCGCGGTGCGCAGCACCCAGGCCACCGCGCGCGGCGAGCGCGGCGTGCTGCGCGTGGGCTTCACCATGAGCGCGGCGTGGAACGTGCTGCCGGCGCTGATCCGGCGCTATGGCGACGCCTTCCCCGCCGCCGAGATCCAGTTGAGCGAGGTGGTGCCGCGCGAACTCGACGAGGCCCTGCTCTCCGGCCGCGCCGATGTCGGCATCGCCTTTCCGTGGCAGCGCCCCGACGGGCTGGAGTACCTGAGGGTGCATGCGGAGCCGTTGTGGGCGGTGCTCCCGGCAGGCCATCGCTTGGCCGCAAGCGCGGTGGTGGCGGTGGGCGAGCTGGCCGACGAACCCTTCATCACCTTTCCCGCCGCCACCGCGCCGGCGCTGCACGCGCTGGTGGCCGGGTGCTGCCGCGAGCATGGTTTCGAGCCGCGTATCCGCCTCGAGACTCACCTCCAGCAGACCATCGTCAACCTGGTGGCGGAGGGCCTCGGCGTGTCGCTGGTGCCGCGCTCGATGAGCCGGATGCAACTGCCGGGCGCGGTGTTCCGGCCGATCTCGTCGCCGCGCGTGATCGAGCAGGGCGTGATCTGGGCCGCGAACAATGCCAATCCCTGCCTGGCGCGCTTCCTCGACTGCGCGCGCGCCTTCGGCGAGGAAGTGGCGGGCGGGGATTGATCGTGCGCCCGGCGCGGCGGGGGCTCGCGTCCTGTCACGCACGGATGCGATGATGCGGGTCCCCGAACCGGATGGATTTTCCGATGAGCAAGAACACCCCCCTGCGCGCCCGCAACTTCCCCTCCGCCGAAGACGAGGCCAAGGCCGCCCAGCCCCACGGCCGCTATGACGGCCCCGGCAGTTCCTTCCGCATGGCCTTCACCGACACCGAGTTCCTGCTGCGCGACGAGTTGCGCCCGGTGCGGCTGCAGCTCGAGCTGCTCAAGGCCGAGCTGGTGCAGCAGGAGCAGGGGGTGGAGTCGACCGTGGTGGTGTTCGGCAGCGCGCGCTTCAAGGCGCCGGACGTGGCCGAGGCGATGCTGCGCGACGCGCTGGCGAGCGGCGACGAGGCGGCGACCGCGCGCGCGCGTCAGATGGTGAAGAACGCGCGCTGGTACGAGGAGGCGCGCCGCTTCGGCGAGCTGGTCACGCGCGAGTCCGAGGCGCTCGGCGAGCCGGTGATCGTCGCCACCGGCGGCGGTCCGGGGATCATGGAGGCGGGCAACCGCGGCGCCTTCGAGGCCGGCGGGCGCAGCATGGGGATGAGCATCTTCCTGCCCTTCGAGGAGGCGCCCAACCCCTACATCACGCCCGAGCTGTGCTTCCAGTTCCACTACTTCGCGATCCGCAAGATGCACTTCCTGATGCGCGCGGTGGCGCTGGTGAGCTTCCCCGGCGGGCTGGGCACGCTCGACGAACTCTTCGAGGTGCTGACGCTGACGCAGACGCGCAAGATCCGCCGCCGCCCGATCGTGCTGATCGGGCGCGACTTCTGGCAGCGCCTGATCGACTTCGACGTGCTGGTCGAGCACGGCGTGATCAGCCCCGAGGACAAGAACCTGTTCCACTACGCCGAGACCGCCGAGGAAGCCTGGGACGCGATCAAGGCCGCGTACAGTGGCGACAATCCCTCGCTGACGGCGCGGCAGCTGAAGGGCAACTGAGCGCGCCGTGCGACGGCAACCCCTCGGGCGGGGCGCTCGAATCGAGCGTCGGCTGCACCGGTGTGCAACAATTTCGCCAAGTACGGGCGCTTGCGGTGCCGTGCTGCCTTCCTCCTCCACCCGACCCACGCCACGTCGACGCAGCATGACTTCCTCGAAATCACGCGCCCTGAACGCCGATGCCCCCACGAAGGGGCAAACCATGCTGCGGGGACTCGACATTCTCGAGGCGATCGCGGACGGTGCGCGCACGGTCGCCGAAATCGCCGCACAGACCGGCCTCAGCCTCAGCACCACCCATCGTCTCGCTTCGTCCCTGGCCGATCGCAACTACCTCAAGTTCGAGCCGCGCAAGGGCTACAGCCTCGGCCAGAAGCTCATCGAGTTGGGCTTTGCGGGCTATCGCGAGGCCGATCTTCGCAAGCTGGCCCGGCCTTACCTGGAGGAACTCGCCAGCCGGACGTACGACACCATCCATCTTGCCGCGCTGGTCCACGATGAGGTGACCTACCTCGACAAGATCGCGGGCAAGCGCCCGGTGGAGATCAGTTCCCGCGTCGGTGGGCGCAAGCCGGTGTGCTCCACCGGCGTGGGCAAGGCCCTGATCCTCGATCGCAGTGAAGATTTCTGGCGGCACTGCTATCGCAAGGAATTCGGCGGCGAGGCCGACCCCGACGCCATGGCCGAATGGATGGCCAGGATGCGCAGCTACGTCGGGCTCGATTACGCCGAGGATTTCGGCGAGAACGAAGGCGCCATCCGCTGCGTCGCCGCACCCATCCGCGATGGCAGCCAGCGCATCGTCGCGGCGGTCAGCGTTTCATCGGCCCGCGAGTACATGGACCGCCAGCGCATGCAGGGACTGATCAACGAAGTTCGTAACACCGCACGCGCCATCAGCGCGGAGCTCGGCGCACCGGGCAAGGACTGAACGCTCAGATCAGCTTGCCTGGATTGAGGATGTTCTTCGGATCCAGGGTGTGCTTCAAGGTCCGCATCAGCGCCAGCTCGGCCTCGCTGCGCGAGTAGTGCAGCCAGTCGCGCTTGAGCGTGCCGATGCCGTGCTCGGCCGAGATCGAGCCGCCGTAGCTGCGCACCACCGAATACACCGCGTCCTCGATGCGCATCTGGCTGTCGTGGTCGCTCGGCACCTTGCACACCACCACATGCAGGTTGCCGTCGCCGACGTGGCCGAAGAACAGCGCCTTGAGCGCCGGCCAGTCGCGGTCGAGCTCGCCGCGGATGCGTGCTGCGCAGTCGCCGATCTGCGCGATCGGCACCGAGACGTCGAAGTTGAGCGTCGGCGCATAGTCGCGCAGCACTTCGGCGACGCCATCGCGGATCGCCCAGAAGGCTTCGGCCTCGGCCACCGACTGCGCCACCGCGCCGTCGAGGATCCAGCCCGCCTCGATGGCCTGTTCCAGCATCGCCTCGAAGCGCCCGGCGTCGGTCTCCGGCTGGCCGCAGTGCATGTCGATCAGCACGTACACCGGATAGTTCGTGTCGAGCGGCGCGCGCAGCTTGCCGGCGGCGACGGCGGTGACCAGGTAGTCGTTCCACATGATCTCGAAGGCGCTGACCTGTCCGGACAGGCTCTGCTGCGCATGGCGCAGGAAGCGCAGCGCGGCGGGGTAGTCGTGCAGCGCGACCACCGCGGTGCTCACGCCCTTGGGCAGCGACTGCAGCTTGAACACCACCCTGGTGACGACGCCGAGCACGCCCTCGCTGCCGATGAAGAGATGCTTGAGGTCCATGCCGGCGTTGTTCTTGACCATCTGGTTGAGCATGCACAACACCGTGCCGTCGGCGAGCACCACCTCGAGCCCGAGCACCAGGTCGCGGGTGTTGCCGTAGCGGATCACCCGGTTGCCGCCCGCGTTGGTCGACACGTTGCCGCCCACCTGACAGGAGCCGCGCGCGCCGAGGTCGACCGCGAGCAGCGCGCCGGCGTCGCGGCAGGCTTCCTGCACCGTCTGCAGGATCGCGCCGGCCTCGACGATGACGGTGCCCGAATCGATGTCGATGCGTTCGATGCGGTTCATGCGCTCGAGCGATACCACCACCTCGCCGCCGGCCGGCACCGCGCCGCCACACAGGCCGGTGAGGCCGCCCTGCGGCACCACCGCCTGGCCGTGGGCGTGGCAGATCGCCAGCATGCGCGACAGTTCGTCGGTGCTGCGCGGGCGCAGGATCGCCAGCGGCTGGCCGCCGGCGCAGCCGCTCCAGTCCTGCAGGTACTTCGGACTGGCATCGCCGGGGAGCACGTCGGCGCCGAAAACGGCGGTCAGGGCTTCCAGCGCGGCAGCGGAAGAGGCATTCAGTGCGGTCATCGGCTCGGCTCTCTCGACAGCGTTGCGATCACTTCATCAGGTTGGGCAGCCACAGGGTGATCTGCGGCACGTAGGTCAATACCAGCAGCACCACGATCATCGACAGCAGGAAGGGCGTCGCGCCACGAATGACGCCTTCCAGTTGGGCGTTGCCGACCCGCGAGCCGACGAACAGGTTGATGCCCATCGGCGGGGTGACCATCCCGATCGCCAGGTTGACGATCATCAGGATGCCGAAATGCACCGGATCGACGCCCACCTTCAGCACCACCGGGAGCAGGATCGGGGTCAGGATGATGATCGCCGCCAGCGTCTCCATGAAGCAGCCGACCACCAGGAACAGCACGTTGATCAGCAGCAGGATCATGATCGGATCGCTGGTCAGGGCCACGATCTCGTTGGCCAGCTTGACCGGGATGCCTTCGATCGCCAGCACGCGGCCGAACACCGTCGCCGTGCCGACGATCACCATCACCGTCGCGGAGGTCAGGGCGGAGTGTGCCAGCACTTTGTAGACCTCGGCGAGCTTGAGGTCCTTGTAGACGAAAACGCCGACGAAGAAGCCGTAGGCCACCGCCACCGCCGCGGCTTCGGTCGGGGTGAAGATGCCGCCGTAGATGCCGCCCAGGATGATCACCGGCACCAGCAGCGCCCACTTGGCGTCCCACAGGATGCGGAAGATCTCGGCGCCGGTGTAGCTGCGCTCGATGCCGTGGTAACCGGCCTTGCGCGCGATGAACCAGCTCATCAGCATCAGCACCACGCCGATCAGCACACCCGGGACGACCCCCGCGAGGAAGAGGCTGGATACCGAGGCGCCGGAGGAGGTGGCGTAGATCACCATCGGGATGCTGGGCGGAATCACCACGCCGATGCAGCCTGCGGACGCGACCAGGCCGACCGAGAAGTTGCGGTCGTAGCCGCGCTTGAGCATGGCCGGGAACAGGATGCCGCCGATCGCCGCCACCGTCGCCGGGCCCGAGCCCGAGATCGCGGCGAAGAACATGCAGGTGGCCACGGCGACCAGGCCGAGGCCGCCGGTGTAACGGCCGAACAGGATCTCGCCGACTTCGAGCAGGCGGCGCGAGATGCCGCCGTGGCCCATGAGGTCGCCGGCGAGGATGAAGAAGGGCACCGCCATCAGCGGGAAGGAGTCGATCGAGGTCACCAGGCTCTGCGCCAGATAGCTGCTGTCGACCACGCCACCGTAGCCGAGCGCCGCCATCGCCGCGATGCCGAGCGAGATGCCGATCGGCACGCCCACGATCATCAGCAGGGCGAACAGCCCGAACAGGATCAGGGAGATCATGCTGCCACCCCCAAGGTGCGCAGGCGCTTGAATCCCGCGACGATGTTTTGAACGAGGCGGATGAACACGAGCGCGAAACCGACCGTCGGCGCCAGGTAGATCACCCCCATCGGCATGCCGAGCGCGGCCGACGATTGGCCGAACTTGAAGATCTTCATGCTCAGCACGAAGCCTTCCTTGACCACCAGCGCAGCGAACAGCAGGAACACTATCTGGGCCACGATGTAGGTGATCTCCCTGATGCGGGCGGGCAGGTAGCCGGTCACCGCCTCCACGCAGATGTGGGCATTCTTCTTCACGCCGTAGGCCACCCCGAGGTAGGTCGCCCACACGAAGATATAGCGGGCCAGTTCTTCGGACCAGGTCAGGGATTCCTGGACGACGTAGCGCATGAAGATCTGCACGACGATGAGGACGGTCATCGCTGCCATCAGCAGGACGATCAGTGCCTCCTCGAAGTGATCATCGAGTTTCTTGAGCATGGGGGTCTCTCGGGGTCGCGGGCCGCGCCGGCCGAACGCCGGGGCCGAAAGGACGGCGCCCCGGCCGCACGCAGCCGGGGCGTCGCAGGCTTAGTTGGTGGCCTGCAGCACCTTTTTGACGATTTCCTCGCCGGCCTTCTTCTTCACCAGGTCGTACACCGGACCCATCTTGGCGCGGAAGGCTTCCTTCTCGGCGTCGCTCAATTCGGTGAAGGTGATGCCGGTCATCTGCGCTTCGGCCTCGGCGTCGCTCTTCTGCGCGAGGTCGCGCTGGTACGCCTTGGCGGCTTCGAAGGCTTCGGCCATGGCCTGCTTGTCGGCCTCGCTCAGACCGTCGTAGAGCGGCTTGCTCATCAGGATGACGAAGGGCGAGTAGAGGTGGCCGGTCTTGGTGATGAACTTCTGCACCTCGAAGAACTTCATGTCGCGGAACAGGTTGATCGGGGTTTCCTGGGCATCGAAGGTGCCCTGCTGCAGCGCGGTGAACAGTTCGCCGAAGGCCAGCGGCGCCGGATTGGCACCCAGCTCCTTCCAGGCGGCGAGGTGGACCTCGTTCTCCATCGTGCGCATCTTGATGCCCTTCAGGTCATCCGGCGTCTTCACCGCCACCTTGCTGTTGCTGAGCTGGCGGAAACCGTTCTCCCAGAAGCCGAGGCCCTGGATGTTGATGTCCTGGAGGCTCTTCAGCAGGTACTGGCCGGGTTCGCCGTCGAGTACCTTGTAGACGGTGGGACGATCCTTGAACACGAAGGGCAGGTCGAGGGCGAAGAACTCCTTCTTGAAGCCGCCCAGCGGGGCCGAGGACACGAAGGTCATGCCGACGCTGCCCAGTTGCACCGCTTCGATCAGCTCGCGTTCGCTGCCGAGCTGCGAGTTGGGGTAGATCTCCAGGCTGATGCGGCCGCCCGTCTTTTCGCCCAGCAGGCGGTTGAACTCGACCAGCCCCTTGTGGCCGGTGTTGGACTCCGTGGCGGCGTGGCCGACCTTGATCACCAGCTTCTGGTTCGTCGCTGTGGTCGCGGGTTGCGTGCCTTTCTGTTCGCCCGAGCATCCGGCGAGTGCGAAAGCGGCGAGGGCGAGGCCTGTCGCGAGGATGCGGCGGCGGAGAGGGGTTGCGAGCTGGTTGGACATGGAGTGTAGTTCCTTCATTGGGTACCGACAGGCTGCCTGCGGCTCTCGAGGACTCGCATTTGTCCGGTACGCGGCTGGGTGGAATCCAAACTGGATAATCGATTAAAGCCATGAATGCTGGGGTTTGAGGAAAGCCATGTCAATATGTGAATATAAATCTCAAATATTGAGATTTTTCCGGTGTGTCGAGCTGCAGGATTTGCATGAAGTGCGCGCAAGGAGAGGGACGCCCCCTTTCCTGCAGGGTGCCCCTGCCTGTCTTGTGCGTGGAACGCGGGGGCGCTTGTGGTAGCCGGCGCGGAGTCCGTGATCCTCTTCGTCCACGGCTTGTGGATGCACGGCGTGGTGTTTTCCGCGCACCGTCGCGAGCTGCGCCGCATGGGGCGCGAGAGCCGGGTGTTCTCATGGCATTCGCTGCTCGGCTCGCTCGACGGCGCGGCAGACGATCTTGCGGCGCACATCGCCGCGCTCGGCCGCCGGCCGCTGCATCTGGTCGGGCACAGCCTGGGCGGCTGTGTCGTGCTGAACATGCTCGCCCGCCATCATCCGGAAGGCATCGGCCGCGTGGTCCTGCTCGGTTCGCCGTGCTGCGGGTCCCATGCGGGCGAGCGCATCCTGCGCGTCCCGCTCCTGCGCGGCGCGCTCGGCCGCGTGCTGCCGCAGTGGCTGGCGCGGCCGCTGCCCGAGGTGCCGCCCGGCTACGAGATCGGCGTGGTCGCCGGCAACCGCCCGGTCGGCATGGGTCGCATCGTGCCCGGCATGGAGAAGCCCAACGACGGCATGGTGACGGTGGCCGAGACGCGCTGGCCGGGCGCGCGCGACCACACCGTGCTGCCGGTCACCCACATGCAGATGCTGTGGTCGCGCGCCTGCCTGATCCAGACCCTGCACTTCCTCGACACCGGGCGCTTCCTGCGCGGGGGCGTGCGCGGCTGATCGCGCGCAGCGCGCCCCCGGTCGGGGGCGGGGGCTCAGATCGCGTCGCGGATCCGCCGCAGGCGCTCGCCCACCCCGAGCAGGCCGCGCTCGGCCGTCGCCGCGTTGGCCGGGGGGCCAGCGCGGCGATCTCCCAGGCGTCGCCGCCGTCGCGGTCATGAGGGTTCTGCGCTGGACCGTCGGATTGCGGGCCTGCCGCGCCCGGCTCGATTCAGCCTAGTCCAGCAGCGGGGGGCTGCCAGCCGGATCGTGCGGTCGCAGCTCGCGGGTGTCGATGTGGAGGACGTGGCCGCGGTGGCGGCTTACCTCCTCGACCATATGCGCGGTGCCCCCGGCGCCGTCGCCGCGGCGCCCGTCCCACAGGCACAGCAGCCAGACGCGTTCGCCACCGCAGGCGAGTGCGGTGTCGAGCAGCCAGCGGTTGCAGCGCTCGAAGGGGTTGTCGGCCGCGGCCGCGGGGGCGGGCAGCATGGCGTGCGGCGGGCTGGCGAGGCGGGCGGCCACCGCGCGGTAGCGCGCCACCCACTGCTCGCCCGCGCTCACCGGGCGTACCGAGCGCGCGATGAACTCGTCCTCGCCGAAGGGCTGCAGGAAGAGCAGCGGCAGCGCGCGCGCCTGCGCCGCCTCGGCGAAGAGCAGGTCGCCGCCCGCCGCGCCCTGGGTGAGGCCGAGGTCGAGCGGGCCGGCCTCCAGGCGATCGAGCGCTTCGGCGATACGCGCCGCCGCCGCGGGCGCGAGCGCGGGCGGGAAGCGCGGTTCGGCACGGCCGGGCGCATCGATCATGTGGCCGCTGAAGAGGATCACGCGGCGTGGCTGCAGGCAGCTCGGCAGGAGTGGTTCGGGGGCGGGCATCGCGGATCTCCGGTGGTCGGTCGGTGCTGTGCACATTCTGGAGCGATCGCCTCTGCCGCGGCTATCTGCGCGCGCCGAGGCTGAATATACTTACAGCCATGTCGACCCCTATCGAGACCCTTCCCGGGCCGAACTCCGAGCCTCGCTCCAAGACCTCCTCCCCGCGGCCGCCGGCCGCTGATCCGCTCGCGGCGCTCGACCCCGCCCAGCGCGCCGCGGTCGGGCACGGCATCGGCGCCGATGGCCGCATCGACGCCGGGCCGCTGCTGGTGATCGCAGGCGCCGGCTCGGGCAAGACCGGCACGCTCGCGCACCGCGTGGCGCGCCTGGTCGCCGCCGGCGCCGACCCCGGACGCATCCTGCTGCTCACCTTCTCGCGCCGTGCCGCGGACGAGATGGGCCGGCGCGTGCGTCGCATCCTCGCGCAGGCCGCCGCCGACCGTCCCGGCCTGGCGCGCGCCGAGCTGCAGTGGGCGGGCACCTTCCACGCCATCGGCGCGCGCCTGCTGCGCGACCACGCCGGCCGCATCGGGCTCGACCCCGGCTTCAGCATCCACGACCGCGAGGACTCCGCCGACCTGATGAACCTGGTGCGCCACGAGCTCGGGCTGTCGGCGACGAAGCAGCGCTTCCCGCAGAAGGGCACCTGCCTGGCGATCTATTCGGCGGTGGTCAATACGCGCGCCGCGCTCGCCGAGGTGCTGCAGGCGAGCTTCCCGTGGTGCGCGCAGTGGGAGGACGAGCTCAAGTGCCTGTTCCGCGCCTACGTCGAGGCCAAGCAGGCGCAGCAGGTGCTCGACTACGACGACCTGCTGCTGTACTGGGCGCAGATGGTGGGCGAGGCGGAGCTCGGTGCCGAAATCGGCGGCCTCTTCGACCACGTGCTGGTCGACGAATACCAGGACACCAACGCGCTGCAGGCGGCGATCCTGCTCGCGATGAAGCCGGACGGCCGCGGCCTGACCGTGGTCGGCGACGACGCGCAGTCGATCTACGCCTTCCGCGGCGCCACGGTGCGCAACATCCTCGACTTCCCGGCGGCCTTCGCGCCGCCGGCGCGGGTGGTGACGCTGGAGCGCAACTACCGCTCCACCCAGCCCATCCTCGACGCCGCCAATGCGGTGATCGCGCTCGCCGCCGAGCGCTTCGCCAAGAACCTGTGGAGCGAGCGCGCCTCGGCGCAGCGCCCGCGTCTGGTGACGGTGAAGGACGAGGCGGCGCAGGCCGACTTCGTGGTCGACAGCGTGCTGGCGCGCCGCGAGGAAGGGCTGAAGCTTAAGCAGCAGGCGGTGCTGTTCCGCGCCTCGGCGCACAGCGCACGCCTGGAACTGGAGCTGACCCGGCGCAACATCCCCTTCGTGAAGTACGGCGGGCTCAGGTTCCTCGAGGCCGCCCACGTCAAAGACGTGCTCGCGCTCCTGCGCTGGGCGGAGAACCCGCGCGACCGCATCGCCGGCTTCCGTGCCATCCAGCTGCTCGCCGGCATCGGCCCCAGGACCGCCGGGCGCGTGCTCGACAACGTCTGCAGCGCGCCGCCGGGCTGCGTGCTGCTCGCCGAGCAGCCGGTGCCGGAGGCGGCGCGCCCGGGGTGGCTGGAGTTCGCCACGCTGGTCGACCGGCTTTCCGGGCGGGAGGAAGCCTCGACCGCCGCATTCGCGCCTGGCGGCGCTCCTGCACGAACCACCGCGCCTGTCCATGCGGAGGGTCTTGCGGGCGGGGCGAGGGGCGGCCTGCCGTGGCCGACCGACTTCGAGCTCGCCTGCCGTTGGTACGAGGCGCAGATGCCGCGCCTGTACGACGATTTCCAGGTGCGCGTGCTCGACATCCAGCAGCTCGCGCGCATCGCCGCCACCAGCCCGAGCCGGCAGCGCTTTCTCACCGAGCTCACGCTGGACCCGCCCAGCGCCACCAGTGCCGAGGCCGGCATGCCGCTGCTCGACGAGGACTACCTGATCCTGTCGACCATTCACTCGGCCAAGGGCCAGGAGTGGAACGCGGTGAGCGTGCTGAACGTGGTCGACGGCTGCATCCCTTCGGACGTCGCCACGCGCAACAGCGCCGAGATCGAGGAGGAGCGCCGCCTGCTCTACGTGGCGATGACGCGCGCCAAGGACGCGCTCGACCTCGTCGTGCCGCAGCGCTTCCACGTCACCCAGCAGACCGGCCTGGGCGACCGCCACGTCTACGCCGGACGCACGCGTTTCATCCCCAACCGCCTGCTCGAGCGCTTCGAGCAGGCGAGCTGGCCATCCCCGCCGCCCGAACTGCAGGGCTCGCCGGCTTCGCGCCAGGCAGCGATCGACCTCGCCGCGAAGATGCGCGACATGTGGCGATGACTGCGCGGTCGCGACCGCGGAGGGCTCGTGCCCTGGCGCTCGATCGCTCCGGATAGGGTAGTCTTTTCGTTCGTCGCGCTGGTGGTGGTGATCACCCGCCGAACACGGTCCGGCCGCTTCCCGGCGCGGCGCGAGGGAGATCCGCCATGGCAAGGAAAACGCATCCGATGGTGGCGTCGCTGCGCGCCGCCGACACCGGCAAGATCGTTTCGGCGCGCGAGGCGGTGCGCCTGATCCGCAGCGGCGACACGGTCGCCACCGGCGGCTTCGTCGGCATCGGCTTTGCCGAGAGCGTCGCGATCGCGCTCGAACAACGCTTCCTCGAGGCGGAGGGCGGCCCGGGCAGCCCGCGCGACCTGACCCTGGTGTACGCGGCCGGGCAGGGCGACGGCAAGGCGCGCGGCCTCAACCACCTCGGCCACGAGGGCCTGCTGGCGCGCGTGATCGGCGGGCACTGGGGGCTGGTGCCGCGCCTGCAGGCGCTTGCGGTGGACAACCGCATCGAGGCCTGGAACCTGCCGCAGGGGGTGATCACGCACCTGTTCCGCGACATCGCCGCCGGCAAACCGGGCACGCTGACCCGGGTCGGGCTGGGCACCTTCGTCGATCCGCGCTTCGGCGGTGGCAAGCTCAACGCGCGCACCACCGAGGATCTTGTGCGGCTGATGCCGATCGACGGCGAGGACTACCTGTTCTACAAGGCCTTTCCGATCCACGTCGGCATCATCCGCGGCACCACTGCCGACCCCGACGGCAACGTCACCATGGAGAAGGAGGCGCTGACCCTGGAGGCGCGCGCGATCGCCATGGCCGCGCGCAACTCCGGCGGTATCGTCATCGTGCAGGTCGAGCGCATCGCCGAGCGCGGCTCGCTCAATCCGCGCCAGGTGCAGGTGCCGGGCGTGCTGGTCGACTGCGTGGTGGTGGCGGATCGTCCCGAGCACCACATGCAGACCTACAGTGAGCAGTACAACCCGGCCTTCTCTGGCGAGATCCGCGTGCCGATGTCGGCGATCTGCGCGATGCCGATGAGCGCGCGCAAGATCATCGCCCGCCGGGCCGCGATGGAGCTGCAGTCGGCTGCGGTGGTGAACCTCGGCATCGGCATGCCGGAGGGGGTCGCGACCGTGGCCGCGGAGGAGAAGCTCATCGACCTGCTCACGCTCACCGCCGAGCCGGGCGTGATCGGCGGCATTCCCGCCGGCGGGCTGAGCTTCGGCGCGGCGGTGAACACCCAGGCCATCATCGACCAGCCCAGCCAGTTCGATTTCTACGACGGCGGCGGGCTGGACATCGCCTTCCTCGGCCTCGCCCAGGCCGACCGCGAGGGCAACCTCAACGTGTCGAAGTTCGGCCCCCGGCTCGCGGGCGCGGGCGGCTTCATCAACATCTCGCAGAATGCCAAGAAGGTCGTCTTCGTCGGCACCTTCAGCGCGGGCGGGCTGGAGGTGGCGGTGGAGGATGGATGCCTGCGCATCGTCCGCGAGGGCGAGACGAGGAAGTTCGTCGACGCGGTCGAGCATCGCACCTTCAGCGGGACGCAGGCGGCAAAGTGGCGGCAGGACGTGCTCTACGTCACCGAGCGCTGCGTGTTCCGGCTGTGCGAGGACGGACTCGAGCTCATCGAGATCGCGCCGGGGATCGATCTGCAGCGCGACATCCTCGCTCGCATGGACTTCGTACCGGTGATGAAGGGCCCGCCCGTGCGGATGGACGCGCGCATCTTCACCGACGCGCCGATGGGCTTGCGCCACGACCTGCTCGACGTTCCGCTCGGGCGTCGGCTGGCCTACGACGCGCAGCAGGACGTGTTCTTCGTCGACTTCGAGGGGCTGTCGGTGCGCACCCCGCAGGACATCGCCGCGATTCGCGCCGCGGTGCGCGCCGCGCTCGCTCCACTCGGGCGCAAGGTGGATGCGGTGGTCAACTACGACCGCTTCTCGATCGTGCCGGAGCTGGTGGACGACTACGTCGAGATGGTGAAGGGGCTGATGGATGCCCATTACCACACCGTGACCCGCTACACCGCCAACGGCTTCCTGCGCATGAAGCTCGGCGAGGAGCTCGAGAAGCGGCGCATCCCCGCGCACTTCTACGCGAGTGCGAGCGAAGCCTGGCACGGGCTGGAAACCCCGTAGCGGGGCGCTGCGCCGCCGCGCTGCGCCTGCGCGGGGCAGGTGTCGGGCATGCAGGCCTCACAGGAACAGGGCGCCGACATCGATCGTCTCGCGCCGGCCGACCTCGTGGGCATGCGCCTGCAGCCAGGTTTCGGCGCGTGCGCGGCCGAGTTCGCGCAGCCGGAGCAGGGCGCTGGCGGTGGCATCGAGCTTGCTCGCGCTGCCGGCGTCGCCGAGCTCGGGGGCATCGATCAGGTGGAAGCGCTCGCGCAGCAGCTTGCGCTCGAGGCGGCCGATCGGCGACCAGCGCGGACGCTCGGCGATGAACTGGCGGGCGTGGGCGATCATGCGCATCTCGCGCAGGAAGGTGGTGGAGAAGCCGAGCTCCATGCTGCGCGCCGCGATGTCTTCGGCGCTGCGGGGGGCCTGCTCGTGCTGCAGAGGGTTCAGCAGCACCATCAGCAGGTCCGGCGTGTCGCATTCGTAGAGCAGCGGGTAGATCGCCGGGTTGGCGGTGAAACCGCCGTCCCAGTAGTGCTCGCCGTCGATCTCCACCGCGTGATGCAGCGTGGGCAGGCAGGCCGAGGCCAGCACGGCCGCTTCGTCGAGTTCGGCGGTGCGGAAGAGCCTGACCTTTCCGGTGCGTACCGCGGTGGCGGCGATGAAGAGCTTGAGCGGGCACGCGCGGCGGATGCGCTCGAAGTCGAACTGCGCACGCACCACGTCGCGCAACGGATTGAGCTCGAAGGGGTTGAGCTGATAGGGAGAGAACACGCGGGCGAGCCCGAGCATCATGTTCATCGGCGAGGGGAGGCTGCCATCACCCGAGGGGCTGAGGCTTTGCAGCAGCTCGAGGTGGAAGGGAACGCTGTCGCCGACGGCCGTCCAGAAGCGGTCGAGCGCGGCGCGCGCGCCCTCCGCCCCGCCCGTGGTCCAGCCCTCGGCGAGCGCCACGGCATTCATCGCGCCGGCGCTGGTGCCGCTGATGCCTTCGATCGGCACTCCCGCCTCGAGCAGGCGGTCGAGCACGCCCCAGGTGTACGCGCCATGCGCGCCACCGCCCTGCAGCGCGAGCGCGACGGGGGTGGAGGCGTCCTTCCTGGTTGGCCACGGCAAGCGAAACATCGAAACCCCCTTCGGGTCCGGGCGGACGGCAGGGGAGTCCCTTGGCGCCTGTCCGGCAAGCTGCAGGTCTGCATTGTGCACTGCACAATGCAGATTATCACGCAGTCCGGATTACAGCCGTGCGTACCGGTAACAGGATGCGCGGGCGCGGGCGTCGTGCGCGCCGGCCCGCCGCCGGGTCAGGCATTGCCGGGTCGGGAAGCGGCTCCGCACGCCAGCCACAGGCGCAGCGCCTCGGCGTTGTTGTGCGTGGTGTCGCGCGCGGCGTGCAGCAGGGTGAGGACGGGGTGCGCGGCGAGCAGGCCGTGCAGTTCGGCGAGCGCCGCGGCGGTGGCGGGCGAACGTAACTCTTCGGCGTAGCGGCGGCGGAATTCGTCCCAGCGCGCCGGGTCGTGGGCGAACCACTTGCGCAGCTCGTGCGAGGGCGCGAGTTCGCGCAGCCAGTGCTCGATGCGCGCGTTCTCGCGTGCAAGCCCGCGCGGCCACAGGCGATCGACCAGCACCCGGCAGCCATCGTCGGCTGCGGGCGGGTCGTAGGCGCGGCGCACGCGGACCGTCATGGCCTGGTCAGATCGCCATGCCCTTCTCGTCGAACAGGCCCTCGAAGAGGATCGAGCTCAGGTAGCGCTCGCCCGAGTCCGGCAGGATCACCACGATGGTCTTGCCGGCGTTCTCCGGCTGCTTGGCGAGACGTGCCGCGGCAGCGACCGCCGCGCCGCAGGAGATGCCGGCGAGGATGCCTTCCTCGCGCGCGAGCCGCCGCGCGTAGAGCACCGCGTCCTCGTTCGTCACCTGCTCGACCGCGTCGATCAGCGACAGGTCGAGCACCTTGGGCACGAAGCCGGCGCCCAGGCCCTGGATCTTGTGCGGCGCGGGCGTGAGCGGCTGGCCGGCGAGGGTCTGGGTGATGACCGGGCTGGCCGCGGGCTCGACCGCGACCGAGCGGATGTCCTTGCCGCGCACGCGCTTGATGTAGCGCGAGATGCCGGTGATGGTGCCGCCGGTGCCCACGCCCGACACCAGGATGTCGATGCCGCCGTCGGTGTCGTTCCAGATCTCCGGGCCGGTGGTGGTCTCGTGGATCGCGGGGTTGGCGGGGTTCTCGAACTGCTGCAGCAGCACGTAGCGGCCGGGGTCGCTGTCGACGATCTCCCTGGCCTTGGCGATGGCGCCGTTCATGCCCTTGGGACCTTCGGTCAGCACCAGCCTGGCGCCGTAGGCGACGAGCAGCTTGCGGCGCTCCACGCTCATGGTCTCGGGCATGGTCAGGGTCAGCGGGATGCCGCGCGCGGCGCACACGAAGGCGAGCGCGATGCCGGTGTTGCCGCTGGTGGGCTCGACGATCTCCTGGCCGGGGCCGAGGCGGCCATGGGCGATCGCGTCCTTGACCATCGCCGCGCCGATTCGGCACTTGACCGAGTAGGCCGGATTGCGGCCCTCGATCTTGGCCAGCACGGTGGCCTGCGCGCCGTCGAGCACGCGGTTCAGGCGCACGAGCGGGGTGCGGCCGATGGATTCTGCGTTGTCGGGGTACCAGGTGGACATCGGTTCTCTTCTCCTCGTTGGGTGGGGCCCCGGAAGTATAGGCAAAGCGCGCGGCGCGGTCGCCCCGGATCGTCGGGCACCGACCCGGGCGGCGCTTGACGGCGGCGCGCGCGGGTGCGAGCTTGAAGCCCTTGCGCGAGATCCGGTACGCGGTCAGGCACGCGGGAGGGGGCGATGAAGGAGAAGGAGCTGCGGCTCGCACTGGTGCTGTTCGGCGGCGTCTCGCTCGCGGTGTACCAGCACGGCATCAACCGCGAGCTGCTCAACCTCGCGCGCGCCTCGCGCGCCTACCACCGCGTCGAGGGGCCGGCCGCCAAGCAGGCGCCCGGCCATGTCTACCCGGCGGGCGCGGGGGCCGACGCGTGGACCGCCGAGGTGTATTTCGACCTGCTCAAGCGCCTCGGCCGCACGGTGGACCTGCGCGTGCTGGTGGACGTGATCTCGGGTGCATCCGCGGGGGCGATCAATGGCATCGCGCTCGCGCGTGCGCTGGCGCATGACCTCAGCCTGGCGCCGGTGACGCGGCTGTGGCTGGAGCGCGCCGACATGCAGCGCCTGATCGCACCGGAGGCGCGCGCCGGCAGGTGGGACAAGTGGTACTTCCGCCCCCTGCTGCGGCCGCTGCTGGCGTGGGCGCGGCGCGAGGGCATGCTCGAGACCCAGCCCGACCCCGAGACGCTCGAGCGCGCGCTCGCCTTCGTGCGTTCGCGCTGGTTCAGCCCGCCGCTCGACGGCGCCCTGCTGAGCGCGGAGCTGCTCGACGGCCTGCTCGCGATGGAGACGGGCTCGGTGGCCGCCGGCTCGCTGCTGCCCTCGGGCACCTGCCTGTCGCTGGCGGTCACGGTGACCGACTTCCGTGGCATCGAGCGCGCGCTGTTCACTCACGATCCGCCGCTGCTGCGCGAGCGCGAGCACCGCCACCTGCTGCGCTTCGCCTGCGAGCATCGCCGGACCGGCGAGATCGACAGCGACTTCGGGCTCGACAACGCGCCCTCGCTCGCCTTCGCGGCGCGCGCCTCGGCGTCCTATCCGGGCGCCTTCCCGCCCGCCCGGCTGGCCGAGATGGACGCCCTGCTGGCCGCGCGCGGGCTGACGTGGAGTACGCGCGAGCGCTTCCTGGCGCGCAACTTCGCGCACTACCGCGCGAGCGGCATGAACCCCGCCGAAGTGGTGTTGCTCGACGGCAGCGTGCTCGACAACAAGCCCATCCTCGCCGCGGTCGGCTACATCCGGGTCCATCGCGCCTTCCGCGAGGTGGACCGGCGGCTGATCTTCATCGATCCGCATGCCGAGGCGCGCGTCGGCCAGGGGGCCGGCAGCGATGGCGGGGAGGGCGAGCCGGGCTGGTTCGAGGTCCTGCGCAGTGCCCTGTCCGACCTGCCGCGCCACCAGCCGATCCACCAGGAACTTGCCGAGATCAGCCGCTACAACCGCCAGATCCGCCGCCTCAAGGCGACCATCGTGCAGAGCCGGCCCGAGGTCGAGGCGCTCGTCGAGCGCGCCACCGGTGGTGCCCTGTCGGGGCCCTTCACGGCCGCCGAGTTGCGCCACTGGCGGTTGACCTCGACCAACATGCTGGGGGCGATGCCGCTGGTGTACGACCCGTGGTGGCGTGCGCTGGTGCTGGAAGCGCTCGATTTCCTCGCCGGCCTGCTCGGCAGCCTGTGCGGCTGCGCGCGCGAGTCGCCCGGGGCGCGCTGGCTGCAGCAGGTGGTGGAGGCCTGGGCGGCGCGCGCCGGCATCCTGCGCGAGCACTACCGCATCGCCGACGACGTGCGCGAGGATGCCGACATGCCCGCCTTCGCGCGCGTGGTGATCCGCTTCGGCATCGAGTACAAGCGCCGCCGCATCAACTTCGTGCTGCACGAGCTCAACACCCTGTACCACGCCCTGCCGGGCGAGGACCGCTGCACCACCGATCCGGGGGTGCTCGACCTCGTGAAGACACGCATCCACGAGTGCCTCGATGCCTTGGCGATCTACGACGACTGCACCTTCGTGGACGCGCCCGCCGCCGCGGCGGTGCGAGCCCTGCTGCAGCCCGCGACCGCCCCCGCGGCGGCGCGCCCCGAGGCGGACGCGCTCGCGTTCGCGGCGCGCCATGCGGCTGCGCTCGACGCCTTGATCGAGCGCCTCGGCGAAGCCTGCCGGATCGGCGACGCCAACGCGAACATGGACGCGGTGCTGGTCTCCGACGCGGTGCGGGCGATCGAGCCGCACTGCCGCCGCCAGCTGCTCACCGCCTATCTGGGCTATTTCTATTGGGACGTGATCCTGCGTCCCGCGCTGGGGGCGCTCGCGCTCGGCAGCGGACCGCTGGAGGAGGTGCTGATCGACCGCATCAGCCCACAGGATGCGACCGCGCTCGCCGCCGCGGGGGAGGCGCGCCCGGTGCTGGCGGGCACCGCGTTCGCGGGCTTCGGCGGCTTCCTCAGCGCGGCCGCGCGCGAAAACGACTACCTGTGGGGGCGCCTGCATGCGGCCGAGCGCCTGGTCGGCATCGTCGCCAGCGCCGTCGGCGGGCCCGGAGCGCCCGACGCGTTCGAACTGCGTGGATTCCGCAAGCGTGCCTTCGAGGCCATCCTCGAAGAGGAGGCGAGCCGGCTGCGCGCCGTTCCCGAGCTGATCGCGCGGCTGCGCGCAGCGGTCGCCGCGCTCTGAGGGCGTGGGCCGCGAAGTTCCGCGATTGCCGGCCCTCGCCGCGCGCGCGCTTGGTAAGATCGCGGCCCATGTCCTCCCCGATCGCCGCCTCTTCCTCCCTGCACGCCCAGCTTCCCCTGGGCCTGCGCGACGTCGCCGCGCTAGGCCAGGTGTTCACCCCCGAGCCGGTGGTGCGCGCCATGGTCGCCCTGCGTCGCAACGCGGGCCGCGTGCTCGAGCCCTCGTGCGGCGACGGCGCCTTCCTGCGCCACCTGCCGGGCGCGGTCGGTCTCGAGCTCGACCCCGACCACTGCCCGCCCGGCGCGCAGGCGATCGACTTCTTCGCCTACCCCGAGCGCGAGCGCTTCGACGCCATCATCGGCAACCCGCCCTACGTGCGCATCCAGGACATCGCCGAGAGCACGCGGGCACTGATCGAGCGCGGCGCCTACGGGGACCTCCTCGATGGCCGCGCCAACCTCTACCTCTTCTTCATCGCCAAGTGCCTGCGCCACCTGCGCCCGGGCGGCGAGCTGATCTTCATCACCCCGCGCGACTTCCTGAAGGCCACCTCGGCGGTGAAGCTCAACCGCCTGCTGGTCGAGTCCGGCTCGATCACCGACGCGATCGAGCTCGGCGACGCGCGCGTGTTCGACGACGCGGTGCCGAACTGCCTGATCTGGCGCTTCGAGAAGGGCCGCAGCGCGCGCGCGATGCGCTACTGCGCGCTCGGCGTCGGTGACGACCTCGCCGCCGGGCTGGCGGCGCCGGCCTGGGAGGAGCGCCACTTGGTCGAGGCCGGCGGCCACCTGATGTTCGCGCGCGGCGACTACCCGCTGCGCCTGGCCGACGTGGCCTTTGTCAAGGTCGGCGCGGTGTCGGGTGCGGACGAGCTGTTCACCGACGCGGTGAATGGCAACCGCGACTTCGTGTGCTCGTCGACGGTCAGCACCGGGCAGACCCGGCGCATGATCTGGAGCGAGCCGGGCGATCCGCCGCCAGCGCTGCTGGCGCCGCACAAGGCGCGCCTGCTGCAGCGCAAGGTCACCCGCTTCGACGAGTCGAACTGGTGGATGTGGGGCCGCCTGCACCACCGCAGCGCGCAGCCGCGGGTGTATGTGAACGGCAAGACGCGGGTGGCGAAGCCCTTCTTCGTCCATTCCTGCACCGACTACGACGGCGCCGTGCTGGCAATCTTCCCGCGCCGCGCCGACGTGGACATCGAGGCCTTCCGCGACGCCCTCAACGCGGTGGACTGGGAGGACCTCGGCTTCGTCTGCGACGGCCGCTTCCTGTTCACCCAGCGCAGCCTGGAGCACGCGCCGCTGCCGGCGGCGTTCGAGGCCTTCCTTCCCGCATGAACCCGAGCAGGAGGGACGCTGGAAGGCAGCGGAGCGCGCAGGCCGCGCGCTCGCCAATCGTCAGCGCAGGTGGTGCGACTCGCGTCGCTGCTCGTCAGCCCAGGCGCGCGAGCACCCCCGGCGTGGCGATCGCCATCACCGCGTTGCCGCTGCCCGAGGACTGCGTGTAGCTGCCGTACTGGCGGGCGGCGAGCACGCTGCCGTCGGTTCCCATCGCGCGCAGGGCGCCGAGCAAGGTCGCGAGCGGGCGGCCTCCCATCTCGGCGCCGACGAAGCGGGCATACTCGGGGAAGTCCGCGATCGCTTCATCGACGCGGCCGCCCTTCAGGCGGTCGATGAAGCGCTCGTCTGCTTCCCGCCGCTCCGGTGTCGGCCAGTTGCTGCGGCCGCGCATCAGGACATGGCTGAGCGCCGTGCTCGCGACGAAGACCGCCCGCCGCCCCAGGCGACGCGCGGTGTCGTGCACGGCCGCCCCGGCGCGCAGGCATTCGTCGATGCTCGCCATCAGTACCGAGGGCAGCGTCACCACCGGGACTCGTGCCTGCGGGTCGAGATGGTGCAGGGGCACGTAGGTGCCGTAGTCCCAGCTGAAGTGTGGCGAGTCGTTACGCACGGAGGGCACCCCCGCGGCCCCGAGCGCCTCCACCAGCGCACCGGCGAATTCGGGGTCGCCCGCGTAGTCGTAGGCGCTGCCGGGGAGCAGCTGGGGTGCCTCGTCGGCCACGCAGTGTCCGGTGTGGCGTGGCTGGCAACCCACCGGCCAGTCGAAGGTGGCGACCCAGTGGCTCGAGACGATCACCCAGAGGTCCGGCTCGAGCGCGCGCAAGGCGTCACCGAGGATGTGTTCCGCATCGACCAGGTTCCGCTGGTAGTCGGGGGTGTTCTGTGCCAGTGCTAGCGTGGGCACATGGGCGGCAATGGCCGCGGCGATGAGTCCGCTCATGGTCGTCGCTCCGTTCAGGCCTTGCCCGCACCGGCTTCCACGTCGGCCTCGCGCTTGGCGATGTTGGCGAGGATCTCCGCGCCGCGGTTGGCTGCGGACAGGCCGCGGAAGAGGAAGGCGAGGCTGATTACCGCCTGCATCTCTTCCCAGGTGGCGCCGGCGCGGCGCGCGGCGATGCCATGCAGGGGCGCTGCGTCGTTGAGGTCCATCAGGAGCATGCCGAAGAGCATCAGCTGGGCCGTCTTGACGTCGAAGCATTTCGGGTACATCGCGTGGGCGCGCAGTTTCTCCTGCATCTCGAGCAGGGTGGGGTCGAGCGCGCCGGTCACGTTGATCCGCGCCTCGATGCGGGGTGGCACGAAGCCGATGAGCTCCTGGTAGATCGCGAAACGTTCCTCCGCCGTCTGGTCCTGCTCGGCATAGGTGCCGATGCGCTCGCGGACGATATCGACGTTGACTCGGGGTGGCAGCATGGGAGATCTCCTCGGTTCGGGGGCTGGATTGGCCGTCAAGGGCGGCGGGGGCTGGGACACATGAATGGGGCGGGTGGAGCCGCTCGCTTCCGGCGGCGGCTAGGCGGTGCCTTCGAAGGGCAGGCCGACGTAGTTTTCCGCAAGCGAGGTCGAGGCGGCCCGCGAGCTCACCAGATAGTCGAGCTGGGCGCGGCGGAAGCGCCGGGTGATCGTGTCCTCGCCCTCGAAGTCGTGCAGGAGGGTGGTCATGAACCAGGAGAACTGCTCCCCCCGCCAGATGCGCTTGAGCGCACGGGTGCTGTACGCGTCGAGCCCCGCGCGCGAATTGTCTCGGTAGAAGTCGACGATGGCGCCGCTGAGCAGGACGACGTCGCCTGCTGCAAGGTTGAGACCCTTGGCGCCGGTGGGCGGGACGATGTGGGCTGCATCCCCGGCGAGGAACAGGCGGCCACGCTGCATCGTCTCGCAGACGAAGCTGCGCATCGCGATGATGCCCTTCTGAAAGATCCTGCCCTCCTTGAGCCTCCAGCCGTCGCTGCCCTCGGTGCGGGCGTGGAATTCCGCCCAGATGCGGTCGTCGGACCAGTTTTCGACGCGGTCGGACGGATCGCACTGGAAGTACATGCGTTGAACGGTCGGGGTGCGCGTGCTGACGAGGACGAAGCCGCGGTCGCTCTGCGCGTAGATCAGCTCGTCGCTCGACGGGGGGGCCTCGCACAGGATGCCGAACCAGCCGCAGGGGTAGGCCTTGAGGTGCTCGACCCGCTGCTCGGCCGGAATGGCCTGGCGGGAGGGGCCGTGGAAGCCGTCGCAGCCGGCGATGAAGTCGCACTCGATCGTCCGTGCCACGCCGTCGAGGGTGTAGCGGATCGAGGGCCGGGTGCCGTCGATGTCGTGGAGGGTGACGTCGCGCACGCCGAACTCGATGGGCGTGCCATTGGCGAGCACCGCCACCACCAGGTCCTTGATGACTTCGTGTTGCGGATAGACCATGATCGACTTCCCGCCGGTGAGATCATGGAGGTCGATGCGATGGCGCTTGCCGCCGAAGGCGAGTTCGATGCCGCGGTGCTCGAAACCCACCTGTCTCATGCGTGCGCCGACGCCGAGCGCGTCGAGCAGCTCGACGGTCGGATGCTCCAGCACGCCGGCCTTGATCGTGCCTTCGATCGCTTCGCGGGTCTGCGCTTCGATGATGATCGATTCGATGCCCCTGCGGTGCAGCATGTGAGCGAGCAGCAGGCCTGCGGGCCCTGCGCCGATGATGCCTACCTGTGTCTTCTGCGCCATGATCCTGTCTCCTCGGCGTGGGAACGCTGTCCTTGCGTCATGTCTGTCCCGGTGCATCCGGGATCATGGTGTTCAGCTTAGGGCTTCAGATAAGTTTCGTGAATGCACAAAATAACGAGATTATTGGTGCTTTTCGAAAGTGGTGCAGCCCGATCGACCTTGGCGTGTCCGTCACGCGGATGATGGATCGGAGGGCGGCCCATGGATGAAGCACGCATTCCGACTTACAAGCTGTTCGGCGAGACGGAAATCTGGGCAGCCCCCGACCCGCTGCACCACGAGACCATCGCGGCGCGTAGCGCTTTATATGCGTGGGAAATCCGCCCGCATAGTCACGATAACCTCTTGCAGGTCCTCTTCGTGGACAGTGGTCGTGCAGAAATGACCCTGGAGACCGAGCGCGAGAGCCTTCCGGCGCCTTGCGTCGTGACCATGCCGCCGCGGTCCGTCCATGGCTTCTCCTTTTCGCCCGACACGATCGGCCAGATCGTGACCGTGCCGCATTTTCTGGTGCGCGAATTGCTCGCGCTGTCGCCCGGGCTGTGGCTTGAGCTCGATTTCGCGCACGTTCATCCTCTTGCCGACGATGTCGCGTCGCTTGCCCGGATGCGGCAGTGGTTCGGGACCTTTCGCGAGGAGTACGGCGCTCGCCTCGAGGGCAGGGGCACCGTGCTCACGGCAATCCTTGCCGAGATGCTCGTGTGGCTCGCCCGCGCAGGGGGGAGGGTGCAAGCGCACGAGGGGCGCGAGCGTTTCGGTGAGCGCCTGGGCCGCTTCCACGAATTGATCGATCGCCACTTCCGCGAGCGGCGGCCGGTGAGCTTCTACGCGGCGAGCCTCGGTGTGTCGGCCACCCAGCTCAACAACACCTGCCGACGTCGCACCGGGAGAAGTGCGCAGCAGCTGATCCACGACAGGGTGCTCCTCGAGGCCCGTCGGCTTCTTGCCTATTCCGAGCTCGACGTCAGCCAGATTAGTTATGCACTCGGCTTTCGGGATCCGTCATACTTCTCGCGCTTCTTCATGCGCGCGCAGGGCAATGCGCCGTCCGAATTCCGGCTACGTCATGCACAGGCCCCGGAGATCGGGTCGAAGTAGCAAGTTTCTGCTAAGCTTCCGGCAAGTATCTGTTGGAAAAGAAATTTTTATGCGCTCGTAAGCGGAATGTAAGTCTCCGCCCATAAGGTGCGCGCAACCGGGCGAGCGTCCGGTCCTTTCATCGACGAAGGAGGGAGATATGGAAAACGATATGGCGACAAAAATCGCCGCCAACCCCAAGTACCAGAAACTTGTGGCCACGCGCTCCAGCTTCGGCTGGATCCTGACCATGATCATGATGGTCGTGTACTACGGCTACATCGCGATCATCGCCTTCAACAAGGAAGTGCTCGCCGCCCGCCTGGGCGAGGGCGTGATGACGGTCGGCATCCCGGTCGGCCTCGGGGTGATCTTCTTCACCATCCTGATCACCGGCTTCTACGTGCGTCGCGCGAACTCCGAGTTCGACCAGCTGACCCGCGAAATCGTCGAGGAGAGCGGCAAATGATCGGCAGCAACGCGAAACTCCTGGGCGGCCTCGCGCTCGCCCTGCTGTCCTCGGTGGCACTCGCCGCGGGCGGCGACCTCGGCCAGGCCGAGAAGCAGGCCACCAACTGGACCGCCATCATGATGTTCGGCGTGTTCGTCCTCGGCACGCTCTACATCACCAAGTGGGCGGCCTCCAAGACCAAGTCGGCGGCCGACTTCTATACCGCCGGCGGTGGCATCACCGGCTTCCAGAATGGCCTGGCGATCGCCGGCGACTACATGTCGGCGGCCTCCTTCCTGGGTATTTCCGCAGCGGTGATGGCGAGCGGCTACGACGGCCTGATCTACTCGATCGGCTTCCTGGTCGGCTGGCCGGTGATCACCTTCCTGATGGCGGAGCGCCTGCGCAACCTCGGCAAGTTCACCTTCGCCGACGTCGCGGCCTACCGCTTCCAGCAGACCCCGATCCGCGCCTTCGCAGCCTCGGGCACCCTGGTCGTGGTCGCGTTCTACCTGATCGCGCAGATGGTCGGCGCCGGCCAGCTCATCAAGCTGCTGTTCGGCCTCGAGTACTGGATGGCGGTGGTCATCGTCGGCGCGCTGATGATGATCTACGTGCTGTTCGGCGGCATGACCGCGACCACCTGGGTGCAGATCATCAAGGCCTGCCTGCTGCTCGCCGGCGCATCCTTCATGGCCTTCATGGTGCTGCTGAACTACGGCTTCTCGCCTGAGGCGATGTTCGCCGACGCGGTGCGCGTGAAGACCGAAGTGGCCACCGCGGCCGGCAAGAGCGCGGCGGAAGCCTCCACCATCGGCCAGTCGATCATGGGGCCGGGCTCCTTCATCAAGGATCCGATCTCGGCGATCTCCTTCGGCATGGCGCTGATGTTCGGCACCGCCGGCCTGCCGCACGTGCTGATGCGCTTCTTCACCGTGCCGGACGCCAAGGAAGCCCGCAAGTCGGTGTTCTGGGCGACCACCTGGATCGGCTACTTCTACATCCTGACCTTCATCATCGGCTTCGGCGCGATCGTGCTGGTGTCGACCAACCCGGGCTTCCTCGATGCCAAGGGCGGCCTGATCGGCGGCAGCAACATGGCGGCGATCCACCTCGCCAACGCGGTCGGCGGCAACGTGTTCCTCGGCTTCATCTCGGCGGTGGCGTTCGCGACCATCCTCGCGGTGGTGGCCGGCCTGACCCTGTCGGGTGCCTCGGCGGTGTCGCACGACCTCTACGCCACGGTGTTCAAGAAGGGCAACGCCGACTCGGCCGCCGAACTGCGCGTGTCGCGCATCACCACCCTGGTGCTGGGCGTGATCGCGGTGGTGCTGGGGATCGCCTTCGAGAAGCAGAACATCGCCTTCATGGTGTCGCTGGCCTTCGCGATCGCCGCCTCGGCCAACTTCCCGGTGCTGTTCATGTCGGTGCTGTGGAAGGACTGCACCACCCGCGGCGCCACGATCGGCGGCTTCATCGGCCTGATCACCGCGGTGGTGCTGACCATCGTGTCGCCCTCGGTGTGGGAAGCCACGCTGGGCAACCCGAAGGGTTCGGCGCTGTTCCCCTACGCTTCGCCGGCCCTGTTCTCGATGGCCGCGGGCTTCATCGGCATCTGGCTGTTCTCGATCCTCGACAACAGCGCGCGTGCCAAGGCCGACCGTGCCGGCTACATGGCGCAGAAGGTGCGTTCGGAGACCGGTATCGGCGCGGCGTCGGCCTCGGCGCACTAAGCAGCAAGCGCTCCGCCGGCATCCGCGAGGGTGCCGGCGGGCAGCACGCAAGACCGCGGGGCGGTGGGCGCAGGCTCACCGCCCCGCGGTTTTTCCGTGATGGCCGTCGATCGGCAGCATTACGCGCACGCGGGTGCCGCGCCCGTCCGGGCCATCGTCGATCGCGATGCTGCCGCCGTGGCCACGCACGATCTCGCGCGCGATCGACAGACCCAGGCCGCTGCCGCTGGCGCGGGTGCCGGCGTGGCGGTAGAAGCGCTCGAAGACCTGTTCGCGCACTTCGCGGGGGATGCCCGGACCGTCGTCGTCGACCTCGATGCACACGTGGCCCTCTTCGCGCGTGCAGCGCAGCGAGACCTTGCCGCCTTCGTCGCAGTACTTGAGGGCGTTGTCCATCAGGTTGGCGATCAGCTCCTGCAGAAGGGTGGGGTCGCCGACCATGCGCACCGCCTCGCGCTCGACGCCGAGATCGATCGCGCGGGCGTCGGCACGCTCGATCCAGTCCTCGACCAGGGGGTCGATCAGCGCGGTCAGCTCCACTTCCGACGCATCCGCGACCAGGCGGCCGCCTGCTTCTGCGCGGGCGAGCGCGAGCAACTGGTTGGCGAGCCGGATCACCCGCGCCACCGAGACGCGCAGGCGGTGCCGCGCGGCCTCGTCGAGCGGGCGCGACTCGAGCAGCTCGAGCTGCATCTGCAGGCCGGCGAGCGGGGTGCGCAGCTGGTGCGCGGCATCCTGCAGGAACTCGCGCTGGCGGGCGCTGGCATTGCGCTGGCGCTCGAGCAGGTCGTTGAGTGCGTGCACCACCTCGCGCACCTCGTCGGGAACGGCCTTGGGGTCGATCGGCGACAGGTCGGCGCCCGCGCGCCGGCGCAGCGACTCCTCCAGGCGCTCGAGCGGGGCGAGACCGCTCGG
>WBZL01000928.1_pt1 | contig 32160 bp, 21 predicted proteins | sample 5204291 | NCBI WGS metagenome assembly WBZL01 (sample SAMN12344345, study PRJNA552823) | activated sludge metagenome | biome: Activated sludge suspended growth; feature: Nitrification reactor; material: Wastewater; isolation source: activated sludge from nitrification reactor of wastewater...
GTGGATGCCTCACAAGGCGACACCCTCATTGTCGGATGCTACGAAGGCACCTGCATCTATGAAGTTTTCGGAGGTACGAACGGAAGTATTCCTACAGGGGAAAAGATGCTATTTGATATCCCCAGTATGACTGTTGCTGTTCAATCCAGTATTTCTCAGGAGGAGGTGCAAACCTATCTGAGCCTTTTCCCGGTGAATTCTGAGGCGATGAATTGTGTCTCTAAAGTTTACAAAACGCCGACATCTACTCACCCCGTTGTGTTTATTAGTTCGCCAACACCCACCCGAACGAAAAAACCTAAAGATACCCCTTCCCCTTCCAACACGCCTGAACCACCAACCCCCACACCCCCCTCTTATCCTTACCCATACCCTCATTAAATTAAGTTGTCAAAACATGAGTAAAAACTTCATATTCCTCAAAAACAAAGGATTTTTTGCATGAAAAAACAAAAGCCTGTCCTGACTTTATTGTTCATTTTCGGATTTGTTTCGACAATTTTGTTCGAAAACACGCCAACATTTGCCCAAACCGAAGATTCCGGCAACAAAATCTTCATCGCCGACCTGAATTGTTCCGCCTTCCCTACCATCACGATGCTCGTCCGTGGGGTGGATGCCAATGGCACGCCTCTTTCGCCGGAAATCGTGGGCGCGGGAGTCTCCGTATTTGAAAACGATCAACCCATCGCGGAGATCGCTCCACTTGGGGCAGAGGAGGCCCCCAAGTATGTGGTATTCGCCTTCGACCGTGGTTTTCAAGCCAACTTAACGGAGTTTCAAGTTGAAATCGAAAGCGTCTTGCAAGATTATGAAAACAACTATTTCACACCGGATTTTGACACCGTCCAGTTTCTTCCGGTTACGGTAGATAGTGCCACTGGTTCTACGCCCATCACCACTGTGGAGAGTTTTGACCTGGAAATGGATTCCCTCGCACTCTCTAAGACAGGAAACCTCACAGACAAAAACGATCGTTTCGGGCACATGGAAACCTTCTTCAAAAGCCTGACCGGACTAAACCCAGGACGATACAGCATGGCGGTCATTTACTTAACCCGCATCGTCGAAGAAGCGACCGAAGACGCCAAAATTCAAGCCGAAAGCCTCGGCACTTTTTTGAAATCAAAGAACATAGCCATTCACGTCATCAATACGGACAAATCCGGGAATGCCAATCAGGGCATCCGAGAACCCTTTGAACTCCTAGCCGCCGCGAATGGTGGCCAGTACCTGCCCCTGATAGACTCTAAAACCTTCCCTAAGGATGCCGTGGGCCGTCTCTTCCAATCTATCGAACTCAACGCCCAATCTTTTCGGGTGCAGTTTACCGCGCAAACATTGGATGCTGAATATGGGGTAGGGCCTCTGGATACAGGCCTTTTGGGGATTACAGACAAACAAACCTGTCTCGACGCCCCCCCCCTTTCCACCCCAGAAGTCCAAATCACCTCCGCAGTCGGGACTAATCCTGTGGTCTCTCTGACTGCCGGGCAAACCGCCATTTCCGTCCAGGCCGCCATGCAAAACTGGGACGGGTCGCGCCGCATTGCCAAAGTGGAACTGCTCGTGGATGGCACAGTGGAAGATACAGATGAAATTGCCGCCGATGCCCCCCGCACGGCCTTTACCTTAAATTGGGACATCTCCCAACGCAATCTCACGCAAAGCACCAGTGCCATTTTAATGGTGCGGGTGACGGACCAATTTGGCACGGTGGGAACCAGCCCCGAAGTTGCGCTACAGATTATTCCCGCGCCTCCCCCAACGGCTACCCCCGAACCAACGGTTACAACCTCAGTGGTCCCCCCTGCCTCCCAGGCTTGCAAGGAAACTCCTTTCACGCCCTCTTGTATGATGGAATGGGTGCAACGGAACATCGTTTTGATCCTCCTAGTTGTCCTCGTTGTCGTTCTCATCATCCTCTTCAACACCAACCGCAAACTGGCCGCCTTTGCCTCATCCGGGGGGCAAGCCATTGCCCAACGGGTTTCCAAAGGGATGGAGCAAGTCCGTAAAACCCTTTTGGGCGGCACCTCCATTCGGAAGGAAGCCATTGCCTACCTCAACGTTTTGGTTGCCCGCCCGGACCGCGCCGGGGGCCGGATCGAAATCTACAACAACCGTACCACCCTCGGGCGTGACCCCAAATTAACCGACATCCAACTCTATAATCTGGACGACCAAAGCAGTGTGAGCGGCCTGCACAGCACCATTTTCTTCGACCAGGGCAAGTTTTTTATCACCGACGACAATTCGAGCAATGGCACGTTTCTCAATGGCAAACGCCTGGCCGCAAATGACCCAGCTGAACTCCCCAACAACGCCGAAATCATCTTGGGCGACCTGTACCGGCAGGGGGCAAAACTCACGTTTGAGATTGCAACAGGTTCCGGTGCACAGTCCATTGACGCCTACCCTGAAGAAGAGCCGGATTTCCATGTGGACCTTTCGGATGATGGTAGCGTCTCATACTCACCTCCCCCGCACAAAGCCGGGGCAACCACCGAGGATGATTTTCGGAAGACAATTCCCGGTTATCGGGAGGATATGGACCTTTCCGCCGCTGGCGCGCCCGCCCCTTCACCCATGAAACCAACAGACACCGGGAATAAAACCGATATTTTCCACGAACCGCCCCCCTCCCCACCACCGATCATGCCCCCTGCCGCCCAACCCGCCAAGCCCAAACCCGCCCAACCCAAGAAAAAGGGCGATGACGGCTGGATGAAAGATCTCGGTTAACCCGATTTTGTCGGTGGTGGGTTGAGGCGTGTGTTTCGCGGACGCCTCAACCCACCACCGCAGGGCAATGCCCATTGCACATTTGGATAAAACCAACACACAAGGGAATAAATATGTTCAAACAAAAGATCACGGCAATTGGCGACTACGCCATCGAAAAAAACCTCAATACCAGTGGGATGTCCTCCATCTATTTAGGATACCTGCCGCCGCAAAATCAATTTAAAGTTGCCATCAAACTGCATCTCGAAAGCGAAACCGGGCACAACATTTTTCAGGATTACCTTCGCAAAGAAGCGGAATATCTCGCCATGTTTCGCCACCCCAATGTCATCCGCATTTTCCCCACCCCCATCAATTCGGGGCGGAGCATGTACTGTGTCCGTGCCACCAACCTCCCCGAAACCCCCTGGTATTTTGCGATGGAATATCTGCCCGACGGGGACTTAACCAAACACCTCAAAAAAATTAAAACCTTTCCCATCCCCTGGATTATCGAATTTTTTTACCAGCTCCTCATCACCGTCCAATTTATCCACCGCCTGGGATACGGCCACTGCGACCTCAAACCGGATAACATTCTCCTGCGCGAACCGCCTGACCCCGCCAAACCCCCGCACCCCATCCTGACCGACTTTGGCACCACCCACCCGCTGGACAAACCCATCACCCAACCCGCCAAATCCGTGCGCTACTCCCCCCCCGAAATTTTGCTCTCCCACACCCGCAAAGATATTCGCCCCGACGAGCTTTCCCTGTACCCCGACAAAATTGACATCTGGTCGCTGGGTGCGATCCTGTTTGAACTCCTCACCGGGCGCGCCCTCTTCAACCAAAAACAAGACCGGGAGATCACCACCTCGATCCTGGAAGGAAAAATTGACCTTATCCGCACCCTTCGCCCGGAAGCCCACGAATCCCTGGATAAGGTGCTCACCCAAATGCTCAAACGCAACCCCGAAGAACGCCCGGATATAGACGATTTGGTCATGGTCTTTGAGGAACGCATTAGCAGTGTGCGCCCCCCCCGCATTCCCTTGTCTTAGGCCCAATTAGCAGGAAGGAAAATATGTCTAAAATTATTCTCGACTCCCATTATGATGTTGGTGGATACCGCGATGTTTATGAAGACCGCGTGCGAACCCAGGCCATGACCACTGCAGGCGGCCTCCCCCTGTCCGTCGCCGCCGTCGCAGACGGGGTCGGAGGCGAAAACAAAGGTGAACGCGCCGCCCAAACCGCGATCGATGCCTTCTACACTTTTTTAGAAAGAAGCCGGGAAACCGACCTGCCTACCCTCCTGACCCAAGCGGTTCAATACGCTAACAAAAGTGTGTACCAGCTTCAACGCGAAACCGGCGGAGCCAGCACAACGCTGACCGTGGCTGTGATTACAGGGGACAATCAGCTATTTATAGCCAACGTGGGGGACAGCCGAGTGTACTTAATGCGAAATCAAAAGCTAACCCAACTGACCATTGACCACTCCTTCGCCAATGTCGCCCCGTGGGCTGGCAAGATCAGCGCCGAAGCCGCCGCCAGCCACCCCCGCGCAAGTGCCCTGATGCGCGCCATCGGCCCCAAACCGGACGTGGAAGTGGATTTGGGCTTTTACGTCGGCACCACCGATTTTGCCGAAGCCAACGAACGCGGCGTGAATGGACTTCCTCTGCAAAAAGGAGATGCCGTCCTCGTGTGTTCAGATGGGCTGATCAAAGATAACCCGCAAGGGGAATTGCTGATTACCGAACCGGAAATCATCCGCACTCTGCACGACAAAGAAGGCAAAATCGCCGCAAAGGAACTTGTTTCCTTCGCCCTCGGGCGCGGCCCGGACGATAACATCTCCGCCGCCGTGATGCAAATGCCCGATCAGTGGCGAAAGGTGCGGGGGAGACGAAGTTTAATCGCGATAGGAGGGATTTCTTCGGTAGTGATATGTGGGTTGATTGCGATATTGGCAGTCCTATTTAATCAAGCCCAAAAATCGGAGGCCTCTCTATCGCAACTATCTGAGCAACAACAAGTAACTGGCACAGCTCTCGCCATTGAAGCTATTCAGACCAAGGCCATGCTTGCCACGATTGCCGCTTATACCCCCACACCTACCCTCACGCCGACACCTACCTTGCCACCTTTTGTGCCAGGCCAGGCGGGTATTCGACGCGCAGATGCCAGTACTTTTACGATTGGCGAACAACTCCCCGCAAGCGACCCCTTTATGGAATTGCTCGTCTATCACCTCGAAAACATCACCCCCGGATATATCATGGCTTTACCGGGCAGTCTGTTACGGTTTGACAGCGTGGATGAGCAATCCTTTCAGATTTCTCTCGCTTTGGGAAGTCACTTATTTGTCGAAACGGGCAATTACAAACGCACCACCCTCAAACCTGTCAACATCTCAGCCCTTTCATTGGTGGTCTCCGGTTCTTGTATGGCAGTAGACAATACTTCGGAAGCCAATCTCTTGGTCAGTTGTTATGAAGGGACCTGTAGCTACGATATCTTGGGCGGCGATAATGGCTCAATTCCTACAGGGGAACAACTCTTGATGGACTCCAAAACCCTGGCAATTTTAAGTCAACAACTCATTCCTGAAACAGAAGCCCGTTTTTGGGCCACTCTTATCCCCGAAGGGCTTGCCGCCCATGCCTGCGTGGCCCAATACGCGCCGACGCCAACGCCCCAACCCACCCAAACCCCCACCCCAATTGTTCTTCCCACCGCTACCTTACCGCCTCCCCCTGGCCCGGGAACAGCTACCTGGACGCCTTCACCGACTGCGACAAAAACGTCAATACCGACGAAAACAGCAACTTTTCCCCCAAGTGTCAACCCTACTTTAACCCCTACCCCTTCCAAAACCTTAACTCCTACTAAGACTCCGTCCCCACAAACAGGAGTTCCTACAATCACTCCTACAAGAACACCTACTATTACGTACACTCCTACAATCACGATTACCCCAACGCGGACACCAACCTCAAATAGCACTATAAGTATCCCCCCCACAAGAACCCCAACAGCTACGTACACTCCAACTATTACGAATACACCCACCAACACACCACTTCCACCTACAAACACTAATACGCTAATACCCACAAACACCCCTACGGATACACCAGAACCACCTACAGATACATCAGAACCACCTACGGATACATCAGAACCACCTACGGATACACCAGAACCACCTACGGATACACCAGAACCACCTACGGATACACCAGAACCACCTACGGATACACCAGAACCACCCGGTGGATGCCATGCAGGTCCCAATACATGCACACCAACCCCTTGACTATAAAAAATAGTGCTAACCATAATTTCTCACAATTCTCACTCTGATATTGGTGGTACCCGGACACTTTACGAAGACCGCGTTCAAAACAAAACGCTCACTACACCAAGCGGTCTTCCTCTCACCCTCTCTGCCATCGCCGACGGCTCCGGTGGCCCCCACAAAGGCGACCGCGCCGCCCAAACCGCGATGGATGCCTTCTTCACCTACCTGGAAAGAAGCAAGGAAACCGACATTCCCGCCCTCCTCGCGCTGGCGGTGCAATATGCGAACAAAGCGGTGTACCAGATTTCCCAGGAAACAGGCGGGGCTACAACCACCTTCACCGCCGCCGTTGTGACCGCAGATGACCGCCTATTCATCGCGAATGTGGGCAATGGGCGGGTGTATTTGGTCAGAAATCAAAAACTCACCCAACTCACCCGCGACCATACCTATGCCAACGTCGCACCCTGGAGTGGGCAAATCTCTACAGAAGAGGCGATCCGCCACACTCAAGCCAACGCTATCATCTGGAAGTTGGGCAAGAAGCCCGAAGTGACCATAGATTTGGGCTTTTACGTCGGCACCGACGATTTCAACGAAGCCAACGCCCGCAAGGATGACGGCCTACCCCTTCAAAAAGGGGATGCCGTCCTGGTTTGTTCAGATGGATTGGTCAAGGAAAACGCCAAAGGCCAACCGCTCATCACCGACGCGGAAATGGTGCGAACCCTGCACGAAAAAGAAGGCAAAACCGCGGCCAAAGAACTGGTCTCCTTTGCCCTCGGACGGGGGGCAGACGACAACATCTCCGTGGCCATCATCCAAATGCCCGACCCAACCCGGAAATGGCGCGGGCGGAGAAGTTTGCTGGCGGTCAGCGCCGCGTCCTTGCTGATCATCTGTGTGTTGGTGGTCGGGTTGGCCATCTCGTTTCTCCGCGCCCGCCAGACCGGAGAACAGGCGTCGGCCCTGGCCCAAATCCAGGCTCAAACCGCCTCGGCTCAGGCCATTGTGAACTTAACGAACACCCAACAGGCATTCAGCGTCGCCGCCTATACCCCCACCCCTAGCGCCACCCCAACCGCGACGCTCCCCCCATTTGTGCCAGGGCAAGCGGGGATCATCCTGACCGAAAACGCCCCTGCTTTCACCCTCGATCAAAGCCTGCCCGCCGCCGAACATGGGTTACAACTCAGCATCTATCACATCGAGGGGTTTGCGCCCCCAGCCTATCTCTTCGCCTTCCCCAACAGTTTACTTCGCTTTGAAAGCATCAATGACCAAGCCTTTCAACTCTCCATCACCCAGGGGAGCCAACTCTTTGTGGAGACAGGCAAATACATCCAGGCCGTGATCAAGCCAGTGAATACGGCTGGCCTCACGTTGACGCTGGATCGCGGCTGTGTGGCCGTAGATAACACCCAGGCTGATACCCTCCTGGTCAGTTGCTACGCAGGTACGTGTGACTTTGATGTTTTTGGCGGAACTTCAGGCGAAATTTCGAGTGGTCAGGAGATGCTTTTGGATACAATCAACCTCACCCTACTGACCACCCAAACCATCCCCATAGAAGAAGCCCGCGCCTGGACGACCCAACTCCCCGGCGGGTCCGCGGCCCACAACTGCGCCGCGCAATACGTGCCCACGCCCACCCTAATTCCCACCCAGAATACAGGGGAACAACCCGCAAAAAATATTGAGGACGATGAAGGTGGGGCGAACACCACCCCGCCCGGCGGGGGCGCGGAACAAACCCCGATTCCGCCCACTGCCACTTCTCGCCCCTCTTCTTCTTCCACACCCGTCAACACTGCGTTTCCCCCTACGGCCACCCCAAAATTACCGTTCACGCCAACGCCCACTTCATTGCCCTCCGTCACCCTGACGCCGACCCAACCCGCCCTCACCGTCATTCCACCCGCTACCCCTGCCCCGCCCAGCCCTACGGGTACTCAGCCATCGAGTACACCTGCGCGGAGTAGTACGCCAGTGCCACCTACTAATACACCAAAATGTCCTGGTCAAAGTCAACAACAATGTACAGATACGCCCAAACCGTAAATTATTATGGTTCTCATCAGATTTGTGGGAAAACCTCGGCGATTGAAATCGCCCCTACCACCGACAGAACCTGCCTTTGCAGGTTGAAAATCAGGCGGCGAAGGCCGCCTTCGTATTTTGTTGGGGTGGTTTTAACTGCCGTTTCCAAGAATTTGAGAATAGCTATTATTAACAAGGCTTTAAAAAAATTTTCAGAGGTCAGCATGCCAAGTCGTATAAGTGGTTCTTCCAGAGCTATTTTTTTCTTTTCCTTTTTGCTCATATTAAGCATTATATTAAGTATTCCGATTGAGGCGCAATCCCAACCAATGATATCCCCTGCTCAGGCTTTGAATATTGTCAAGAACGAGTTTTTAACGCCTGACACACAGTTTCGCATCAGTGACATGGGTGCAATCAACGGCGATCCACTTTTTGGAGCATATGCTCCTGCAATTGCTTACAATTTACTTGACAACGAATACCTTGTGGTTTGGCATGGGGATGATCTCATTGAAGGCGAAAATGAGATCTATGGACAAAGAATAGATGCGGTCACAGGGGAAGAGGTTGGGAGTAATGATTTTCAAATTAGCGAAATGGGGCCGGCCGGGGCTCCGGATTTTGACGCTTATTTTCCGGCTGTTATTTATAATTCAACAGACAATGAATATTTAGTTGTGTGGTCTGGTAATCCAGGACCAAATGAAGAATTCGAAATATATGGACAGCGAATTTTTGCTACCACCGGAACACAAGTTGGAGCAAATGATTTTCGAATTAGCGACATGGGTCCAAGCGGGAACGTAAGTTATATAGCTAGCCGTCCAGCCATAACTTATAATGAATTTTTGAACGAATACTTAATTGTTTGGGAGGGAGATGATAACACTGCTCCTTTGGTAGAAGGAGAAATTGAAATCTTTGGACAAAGATTAGTCGGGTTTTCGGGGGCAGAAACTGGAGAAAATGACTTTCGAATAAGCGATATGGGCGAAAATGGAGACACAACTTATGCGGCGAGCTCGCCAGATATCGTCTTTAACGCGACCGAGCATGAGTATTTAGTCGTTTGGTACGGGGATGATAATACCAATGGCTTGATTGATGGGGAATCCGAGATTTTTGGGCAAAGAATTGCTGAGGACGGAACAGAAATAGGAAACAATGATTTTCGAATTAGCGATATGGGGCCGGGCGCTGACCCAAACTACGATGCATTTTTCCCTTCACTTGCATATAACAAGCTTCAAAATGAATATTTCATTGTCTGGGAAGGAGATGATATCACCCCGCCCTTGGTTAATAATGAGTTTGAGATTTTCGGTCAAAGGTTAGAAGGTTCTTCCGGGAATGAAATCGGTACAAATGACTTTCGAATAAGTGATATGGGGACTGATGGAAATACAGACTTTGGAGCCTTTGGGGCTACAACTACCTACAACACTTCTATAAATGAATACTTAGTCATATGGCGAGGGGATGATAATGTTTTGCCTCTTACCAATGAAAAATTTGAAATTTTCGGGCAACAAATTGATGCAGAGTCGGGGCTTGAAATTGGTGAAAATGACTTTCGTGTGAGCAATTCTGACTCTTATGCAGTTGGCATGTTTGAACCATCAATAAGTAAAAACTCTACATCAAACAATTACTTTGCTGTTTGGCAATGTTGTAATGAGGCAACTGTGTCTGGTACGCCAACACCGACACCATCAAAAACCTCTACCCCTACAATAACACCGACTTCAACTAAAACACTAACACCCACAAAGACCCCTACCAATACCTTGACCGCTACTTCAACTATAACAAATACACCTTCGCCAACCCCTCTAACGCATACTCTAACACCAACACCCACCTGTACCCCAAGTTATCCAAGAATTGTATTTGGATGTAAAGGAGAAGAGCGTTCTGTTGGCACAGCTTCTCCATGCCCTGAGGACTACCTTCATTTAGTATTTGGATGTTCCCTCGATGCAGAAATAGAAAACACAATTTCTGCTCCGGATTTGCCTAGAATAACCTTATCTCCAGAGCTTGAAATTTACGGACAGATTTTCCAGGTACCCACACCTGGTTTTCTCCACCTCTACCTCCCCCTCCTCCTCCGCCCTCTCCCCTGCCTCCCCGCCGCCCTCGAAACCGAACCCAAGGACAACTCCGCCAACGCCACCGGCCCGCTCTGCCTCAACCAGGATTACTCCGGCCAGGCCAACAACGGAGAAGGCAACTGGGACTACTACTTCTTCACCTTGCCTTCCGCAGGCACCTTCACCGTAGACATCACCAATCACCCCCTCGCCACGGTCAACGGCGCTCAAGTCTTGCTTTACTACCAGGGCGTCTCTAACGGTGACCTCGTTGGTGGGCCGGACCTCCTCCCACCCTACCAACTCACCTATTCCGGCGCGGCGGGCACCTACTACATCGTCCTCTTCAACGACATCAGCAAATGTGATCAAGTGGATTGCACACAGAGTTATGTTGTGCGCGTTTCATCTGTTTTTCCTTAATCTGTTAATTCCAGGAAGCTCATCTACTATGTTTAACCATCAATCTCTTCGTACGCTCTCTTCATGGGTTCTTTTTATTTTGATTTCCGGTTTATTTATCTTGCTTTTTTCGTTTTCGCAACAAAACAAAGTACAGAGTGCTTTGGCCAATATAAATCATTTAGTCATAAACCAAATTGATCCCGTCGGTGAAAATTTTCGGATTAGTAATATGGGGCCAGATGGCGATATACAATATCATGCAAACCAACCCGATCTTGCTTATAATTCACAAAACAACGAGTTTTTAGTTGTTTGGCAGGGAGAAGATGATGCAAGTGGATTGGTAATTGGAGAATTTGAAATTTTTGGACAGCGAATAAACGCTGAAACAGGAGTAGAGATGGGGGAAGATTTTCTCATTAGTGATATGGGAGGCATAGGCAATTCACAATATGTCGCTTATGCGCCCGCGGTAGCCTATAACTCCACCTCAAACGAATATCTCGTGGTTTGGTACGGCCAGGACAATAATTTTGGGCTAGTAGACGGCGAGTTTGAAATTTTCGGTCAAAGAATTGATGCGGCAACAGGCTTAGAGGTGGGTACAAATGATTTTTTGCTAAGTAACGCTGGTGGTGTAGGGGATGCGGCTTACGACGCCATAAATCCTGATGTGGTTTTTAATTCGGTCGAAAATGAATATCTGGTTGTATGGGAAGCTGATAATGGGGTAAACAACCAAATTAATGATGAGGTCGAGATTTTTATTCAACGCGTGGATGGTGAAACAGGAAATGAAATTGGAAGCGATACCCGAATTAGTGATATGGGGCCTAACGAAAATGATTTATTTGAGGCGGAGGAACCTACACTAGCCTATAACTCTATTAATAATACCTATTTAGTCACCTGGACGGGGGATGACGACATAAACGGTCTAGTAGATGATGAATACGAAATTTTTGGGCAACGCTTAGATGGGGCCACAGCTACTGAAATTGGAGCAAATGACTTTCGGATAAGCGATATGGGGCCAAATGGCGATACTGCTTACATTATTCATACTTCTGCCGTTGCTTTTAACCCCAGCACAAATGAATTTTTTGTCGTCTGGGCAGGAGAAGATAATACAGAAAATATGCAGACTAATGAGCGCGAAATCTTTGCTCAACGCATTGATGCTCAAACAGGCCAAGAGATTGGAACAAACGATCAACGCATTAGTGATATGGGTGGAGTTGGCGAAACTATCTATGATGCTTTCCAACCTGACGTACATTACAACCCCTTTACAGCGGATTATCTTGTCGTTTGGCGAGGGGACGACAACCTTACAGGACTGGCGGATAATGAAGATGAAATATTTGGACAAGAAATAGATGGGGCCACAGGAGTGGAAATTGGTGAAAACGATATTCGTATCAGTGATGTTGGCCCCGATGGCAATCCCAACTTTGATGCAACAATACCATCGCTAGACTTCAACTCAATTAACCATCAATACTTAGTTGTTTGGCAATCGGACGACGATGTGAATGGAATGATTCTAGACGAACTTGAAATTTTAGGCCAAAGATTACAGCTACCTGACTTTGATGCAACTCGTACCCCGACTCCAACTCTGGACATTACCCCACCCCCCTCCCTAACCCCCACGCCACCCCCCTCCTCTCCGGCGAATGTCTACCTCCCCCTCCTCCTCCGCCCTCTCCCCTGCCTCCCCGCCTCCCTCGAAACCGAACCCAACAACAATGCCGCCGAAGCCGACGGCCCCCTCTGCCTCAACCAGGATTACTCCGGCCAGGCCAACAACGGAGAAGGCAATTGGGACTACTACGTCTTCACCCTGCCTTCCGCAGGTACCTTCACCGTGGACATCACCAGCCACCCCCTCGCCACGGTCAACGGCGCGCAGGTTCTGCTCTACTATGAGGGCGTCTCCACCAACGACCTCGTCGGCGGCCCGGATGTCCTCCCACCCTACCAACTCACCCATACCGGCCTTGCCGGAACCTACTACATCGTCCTCTATAACGACATCAGCAAATGTGGCCAGGTGGATTGTGATCAAAATTATGTTTTACGGATAACCGTTCCCTGAATGTAAAACAAACAGAATCAACTCGTAAGGATAAAGCGAAACTGAAATGAAGCAGATCACAATAAAAAAAACCTCGCGTATGAATTACTTGATCATGATTGTTTTGTTTAATTTAATGGGGGTTTTTGCGCTTTTTCTCTCTTGTAATCCCACACCCATTGCCGCTTCTGAAACCAGAGATCCTGGTATAAATCCTCCCGCGGGGAATCTGGAAACTTTCCCTGTTGGGAGTTATCACTGCTTAGAGTATGAATGGGGCTTTATTTGGAATAGAGAGGATCTTGTGCTCCTGGAGGATGGCACCAGCCTTTATCTGTATGGCCCACAAGGCTTTCCACACCTAGGGATATGGGTCTATACCCCAACTACCCAACTGATAAGCCTGACTAATTTTTATTGGAATACTTTGAATGTGACTCCCGATTTGCTTTGGGCGAGCCGGACTATTCACGACTTTGAAATTGCCATCCAATGCACACCCCGCAAAGAAGACGTCAATATTCAGATTACCAGCCATACCCCCGAACCCTCTGAGGTAGGGGCACCTATCACGGTAACTTTTTCCATGTCATCCACCTTTCCGGGTTTTTATGGCGGCCCTGTGATTGTCCGAGCAGATACAGGAGAGATGTGTCACGATCCCTGGGCGGGACTTACGGGAAGTTGTATGCTTACTATTTTGACGCCAGGTGAACGTACTCTGACCGCAATTTTTCCGGGAAGTTATTATCAACCCAGTGGATTTTCTCTAGCAACAGACCATTCGGTAATCTCTCTTCCTTTCAAAATCTTTCTCCCCATCCTAAAACGTGAGTGAATGGGCGGGAACCATACTCCATACATTATGACGACATCCCCCTTCCCCCCTATCGGTCGCTACGAAATCCGCACCACGCTCGGCAAAGGCGGCATGGCCACGGTGTACCGCGCCTTTGACCCCCAATTCCAACGCGAGGTTGCGATCAAAGTCCTCCCGCGCGAACTGCTCCATCGGGACGAGTTCCGCACCCGGTTCCAACGCGAGGCCCTTACCATTGCCTCCCTCGAACACCCCGCCATTGTCCCCGTGTACGACTTTGGCGAGGCGGACGGGCAACCCTTTTTGGTCATGCGGCTGATGGCGGGCGGCTCCCTCGCGGACCGGATGCGGAACGGGCCACTCTCCCTGACCGAGATCGCCCGCCTGTTCAACCGGCTTGCCCCTGCGCTGGACTATGCCCATCAACGGGGCATCATTCACCGCGACCTCAAACCGGGCAACATCCTCTTCGACCAACTCGGCGAACCCTACCTGGCCGACTTTGGCATTGCTCGCCTGCGCGACGCTACTACCAGTCTCACCGGAGATGGCATCATTGGCACCCCAGCGTACATGAGTCCCGAACAAGGCAAGGGGATGAAAAACATTGACCGCCAAAGTGATGTGTATGCGTTGGGAGCGATGCTGTTTGAGATGCTCACAGGCCGCCCTCCCTACGAAAGCGACACCCCCACCGGGCAGATCATCCAACACATCACCGACCCCGTCCCGGACGTGCGCGCCGCCAACCCCACTTTGCCCGAAGATTGCCAGGGGATCATCGCCCAGGCCATGGCCAAACAACCCGCCGATCGCTACCCTTCTGTGGCGGCATTGGCGGCAGATGTGGATACCGTCGCTCGCGGGAAATCCCTTCCCAAAGCCCGGCCCACCCTCAAAGGAGACTCCCCTACCCCGGAAATCCTCCCTGACCCAGACGCAGACAAAAAAACCATGCCCGTGTCCCCCCCATCCCCGGATTCAGGGCGGCGCTTTGGGTGGGTGGGAGGGTTCCTGTTTTTGGTCTTGTGCCTGGTTGGGGGCGGTTTCCTATTCAACCAGTTTTTTCCGGGGGAACCAACCGCCACCCCGACCGCTTCCCCCTCCCCCACACCTTCGTTAACCCTCACCCCATCCCCCTCCGAAACGGCTTCTGCAACCATCCCCCCGAGTCAGACCCCTTCCCCAACCCCGCCCCATACGTTGACGTTTTGGCAAACCGAAGGGTTGGTGAGTGTGCAAGTGGGCAACGCGGAACCTCAACTAGCACGTCCGGGGTTACAACTTCCGTTAGACACTGAAGTGATCCTCGTTAGCGGCGGCAAAGCTGAACTGCAACTGGAAGAGGGAACCCACCTGTTTTTGGGCGCCAACACCACGCTCACCCTGTTTGCCCAAACAGAGGGACAAGAAACCAACCTGCTCCAAATGGGCACAGTGCTCGTTCAGGCAGGCAGTTGGCAAGTCCACACCGTAGATTTGGCGTATCGGGCACAAGTGCAAGACGGGTGGATGGGCGTGACCTTTGCTCAAGGCGAGTTTTGGGTGGATTGCCTGAGCGGAACCTGCCAGATAGGGGAATTGCCTCTCCAGGCCGGACAGCGCGCGGGGTACACCGCTACTGGCCTGAGCGAACCCGAACCTGTCATATACGAAACCTGGACGGCCTTAGGCGGCGCGGATGCCCCAACCTCCGCCCCTGCCCAGCAAACCCCCTCGCCCACTCCCAAACCCGGCAACACCCTTTTTGGCTCCACCCCCACCTCCACCAAAACCCCAAAAACAGAACAATCTTCCCCCTCTCCAATTCCTTCGGCGACGCCTACTATTCCCCTTGCCACTTCAACGACAACCCCCGTTACCCCGCCCTATATTCCGCCTGCTACAAACACCAAAGAACCCACCGTAATTCCGCCCACCGCCATCGAGCTTCCCACAGAAACTCCCGAACCCCCAACAGAAGTGCCACCGCCTGGGGATACCCCCACCCCGTAACCCACCGCAGGTTTTGACGAAACATCCTTTCGCCAAAACCTGCTTTTTTAAATCCCACCCTCACAACCCAAAGGCAACCATGTCCCACTCCACGCCCCCTTCCAATCGTCGATCTTCTCCCTTTCACTTCTTCTCCTTTTCCCCTTTTCACCTCCTCACCGCTTCTCCTTTTCCCCTCTTCTCCTTTTCTCCTCTTCTCCTCCTCTCCGTCTCCCTCTTCACCTTCTTCATCTACCTCTCCTCCCGCGCACAAGCCCATCCCACCATCACCCCCGACCAGGCCATTGCTCTGGCCTTAGGGGACATTGAACCTGTCGGGGATAATTTTCGGATTAGCGATATGGGGGGAGATGTGTTGTATGATACAGAGCTACCGACTACTGCATTTAATTCAGTCGATAACCAGTATTTAGTTGTCTGGAGTGGGGATGACAACACAGGAGGGTTAATAGATGAGCAAGCAGAAATATTTGGGCAGTTGATTGATGGAGAAACCGGAGTAGAAATTGGTAGTGATTTTCGAATTAGCCATATGGGGCCAGCAGGAGACATCAATGTTCACGCCAGTGCACCTGCTGTTATCTATAATCCAACCGGCAATGAATACTTTGTTGTGTGGCATGGTTATAAAGATTCAGGAGGATTAGTAACCGGAGAATATGAAATTTTTGGGCAAAGGCTAGACGCCCCCACAGGTCTTGAAATCGGAAGCGATTTTCGAATCAGCGATATGGGGCCAGATGGAAATGCGAGTTATGATGCTTTTTATCCTGCAGTTGCTTTCAACATCAGTAATAATCAATACTTTATCGTTTGGTATGCGGATGATGATATAGGCGGGCTTGTTAACGATGAAGCCGAAATTTTTGGGCAAAGACTCGATGCTTCCACCGGAGACGAAATAGGAATAAATGATTTCCGCATCAGCGATATGGGACCTGATGGAAATGCAAACTTTGATGCTGTGTATCCCGGCACAGTATTTAATTCAATTGAGAATGAGTATTATGTAATTTGGCAGGGAGATGACAATACGGATGGATTGGCAGATAATGAAGTTGAGATTTTTGGACAAAGAATAGATGGTCCATCTGGGCAGGAAATCGGGGGGGATTTTCGAATTAGCGATGTGGGAATTGACGGTGATCCAAACAGTGATGCACGTTCGCCATCTCTTACGTACAATTCAACTGATAATGAATATTTGGCGGTGTGGGAAGGAGATGATGCAACAGGGGGGATGGTGGATAATGAGAACGAAATATTTGGTCAACGAGTTAATGGGACAACTGGCGAAGAAATTGGAAATAACGACTTTCGCATCAGCGATTTAGGTCCAGATGGAGATGCAACCTTTAATGGCTGGACCCCAAGTGTTATATTCAATATTGAAAATAATGAATTCTTAGTTATTTGGTATGGTGATGACCAAATAGACGGAGAAGGCGATATTTTTGCTCAACGTATAAGCGCATCGAACGGATTGGAAATTGGTATAAATGATTTTAAAATCAGCGATATGGGGACAGTTGGGGATCCAAATTTTGATGCTCGAAATCCTTCGGTATCATATAATTTCATACAACATGAGTATTTGGTTGCTTGGGAAGGCGACGACAACACCAACGGTCTCATAGACGAAGAATTCGAAATCTTCGCCCAACGTCTAGACTCCACGGGCACGGAAATCGGGGCGGATGACTTTCGGGTCAGTGATATGGGGGGGGATGTGATGTATGACGCTTACGCCCCAAAAGTAACTTACAATTCGACGAACAACCAATACCTGGTTGTCTGGCAGGGGGATGATAACGCGGTCGGTCTGGCGGATGAAGAAAATGAAATCTTCGGTCAGTTGATAGATGCTAATACAGGGGTTGAGATCGGGACAGATTTTCGGATCAGCGATATGGGGCCGGATGGGGATGCCAGTTACAATGCTTATGAACCCAATTTGGCGTATAACCCGAATGCAAACGAATATCTGGTTGTGTGGGAAGGAGATGATAATACAGGCACTCTCATTGAAGACGAAATTGAAATTTTTGGGCAGAGGATCGATGCCCTAACCGGTGCAGAAACCGGACCGAATGATTTTCGCATTAGCAACATGGGACCAGATGGCAATGCCCTTTACGATGCGTATGCTGGCCCTGAAGTAGTGTTCAATCCCGGTGAAGATGAATATCTGGTGGTCTGGTTTGGTGACGCTGGCACAGGGGGGCTGGTGGATAACGAACGAGAAATTTTTGGCCAACGCTTGGATGGAGATACTGGGGCAGAGATCGGTATAGATTTTCGGATCAGTGATATGGGACCGGACGGGGATATCAGTTTTACAGGAGATTGGCCAGCTGTCGCCTACAATGCCATGAATAACGAGTATCTAGTCGTCTGGTATGGGGATGACGATTTGAATGGGTTGGTAGATGAGGAGTATGAAATTTTTGGGCAACGACTTAACGGAGCTACTGGGGTTGAAGTGGGCACGAATGACTTCCGCATTAGTGATATGGGACCAGACGCTGATCAAGCCTACCGCGCTTATTTTCCTGATGTTACCTATAATCCCTTAGATAATGAATACCTGATCGTTTGGGTGGGGGACGATAACATAAATGGTTTAGTGGATAACGAGTATGAAATTTTTGGGCAGAGGCTCGATGCCGCCACTGGCACGGAAACTGGCCTTAATGACTTCCGCATCAGCAGTGGAGGGCCAGATGGAGACTCCAACTACCTTGTGGACTGGCCTGCCGTAATCTACACCCCGACAGAGCATGAGTTTTGGGTTGTATGGCAGGGCGAAGATCATGCAGGCGGGATGGTAGATGACGAAAATGAAGTATTTGGACAACGACTGGACGCGACGACTGGAAGCGAAGTTGAAAACGAATTTCGGATTACACATGCAGGACCGGATGGAAACCCTGCATATGACGCCTATCGCCCAGCAGTGGTTTATAACTTTATTGAAGAGATGTTACTTGTCGTCTGGACCGGAGATGATAATGTCAACGGCTTGATAACCAACGAATTCGAAGTCTTCGGCCAGTTCATCCAATACCTCACCCTCACGCCGACCCCAACGAACACCCCAACGCCTACCCCAACCCCCACATTCACCCCCTCGCCCACCCCCATGGGCACGCCCGGCATGATCTACCTCCCCCTGGCTCTCCGCCCCATCCCCTGCCTCTCCCCCTACACAGAGAGCGAACCCAACGGCCCACCCCAAACCGACGCTGATGGCCCGCTTTGTTTGAACCAGGTTTATACAGCTTCTCCCAATGACAGTTGGGATTACTTCACCTTCATCTTAGATCACCCTGACAACCTCCTCATTGAAATCAACAATCACCCCCTCGCCGGGGTCAATGGGGCACAAGTGCAGTTGTATTATCAAGCCGTCTCTCCCGCCAACAAAGTCGGCGAAGCGATCACCCCACCCTATCAAATTGAATACACGGCCCAGGCTGGAACCTATTACCTCATCGTCTTCACGGACACCTCCAAATGTGGTTCTTGTGAGCAACCCTACACCCTCCAGATCAACGATACCAGCCTGGAATTTCTGTCGCCCACGGAGTAATTGAATGAAACTCAATCCCCTCTCCCGCTGGCTTCCCACCCCCGGAAGTATCCTCTTCACCCTCCTCATCGCCACTCTCATCCTTTACGTTCAACGCGCGGACGCCCTCCTCGGTCTGCCCCCTCCCCAAACTTCCTCTGTCACCAGCACCACCACCTTTCCCTATCAAGGCCGCCTGCACGACCTCGAAAGCAACCCCATCACAGCCACCCTCCCCATCACCTTCCGCCTCTACGCCACCTCCACCGGGGGCACGGCTCTTTGGACCGAATCCTGGCCTGGCGTCGCGGTGACCGATGGGCTGTTCAACATCCTGTTAGGGACCACCACCCCGCTCACCCCCACCCTGTTTACCGACAACGCAACGTTATGGTTGGGCATCCAGGTTGCCGCAGATACCGAGATGACCCCTCGTGCCCAGATCGGCAGTGTGCCGTTTGCCACTTACGCGACCAACGTCCATGAAACCAACGTTATCGCAAATTTTCAGAGTGTGCGCGATACAGGTGCAACCCTTTTTTCCGTCACCACAGGGAATTATGTGGATTTAGTCAGTATCCCCATTTCTGTCAGCCAACCTTCCACCCTTCGGATCAGTTTTCGCTCATTGGTCTGGAAAACCGTTGTTCCGGGCCGAACGGCTTTAGGCATTCGGATTGATGGGAATCCAAATGAGAACCCCCTCGAAGGGAGTCTTGTACAAGTCGGCACGCCCGTCACGGGGGGCGATTGGTGGAGTGATAGCCAGTTTTTATCCGATACTTTTTTCGTCAATATTCCTGCTGGAGCCCATACAGTTACCCTCGTCCTGGGTAGTTTTGACAACGGCACATCGAATGCTACCCTGTTCGGGATGAATGTTGAAATTCTCAAACAGCCATAACACGCAAGAAATCTCAATACATCCTAAAAAGAAAGGAACCCCAAAATGAACCTAAAACCCTGGAAACCTCACCTGACCCCCAACCTGGGAACCATCCTCGCCGTTCTCACGCTTCTCCTCGTCCAGCATTTTGTCGAAGTCGCCCAAGCGGAACGCGCCCCCATCGAATTCCCATCCTCTTCCACGGACCTATTCCCCTATCAAGGCCGCCTGAACGATTTGGCGGGCAATCCGGTCAATGGGGCGGTCAACATGGAATTCCGCTTTTACAGTGTGCCAACAGAAGGGACACACCTCTGGGAAGAATTCTGGACAGACCCAAACGCCGTGCAGGTCACGAACGGGTTATTCAACGTGCTCCTCGGAAGCCGAACCCCCGGCTTGGGCAATGCCATTGGGGGCTACGAGGATTTATATCTGGGCATTACCATCAACACAGACGCGGAAATGTCACCCCGGATTCAGATGGGAAGTGTCCCATTCGCCTTGCAAGCGCTGACCGTGCCAGATGGCGCGATTACCCCCGCGAAAGCTCCTTTTGCCCTCATTGCGCCAGGCTACAGTATGGAAGTCGGCACCACAATTCTGACAACTGATGAACAAGGGTATGGGTACAACTTCAAAACCAAACACATTACTTTTTCTACCCCCTTTAATGGTTCGTGTCCAGTTGTGGTAATGACCAACACCAGCCAGGGATGGGGCGCATGGGGAGATCGGATCAATTCTATGGCAGCCATTCCTACAACAACCGGATTTAATGCCGCGGTATTTCGTTCAGACGGTGCGGCAATTGGCAATAATCCCTATGTCGAATGGGTTGCCTATGGCTGTCGCTAACCAATCGTAGGTAACCCGACCAGTCTATAAACGAAAATTGGTTCACCCATTGGTAAAAGGAAAGATTATGAAACCCTCACTCTTTGCTTCACGTTTCTCAAAATGGCTACCTACCCCGGGAAGCATCCTCTTCACCCTCCTCATCGCCACTCTCCTCCTTTACGTTCAACGCGCGGACGCCCTCCTCGGTCTGCCCCCTCCCCAAACTTCCTCTGTCACCAGCACCACCACCCTCCCCTACCAGGGCCGCTTGCACGACCCCGAAGGCAACCCCATCACCGCCACCCTCCCGATCACCTTCCGCTTCTATTCCACATCCGCCGGGGGCACGGCTTTTTGGACCGAATCCTGGCCCGGCGTCGAGGTGACCGATGGATTGTTCAACGTCCTGTTAGGGACCACCACCCCGCTCACCCCCACGCTGTTCACCGACAACGCAACGTTATGGTTGGGCATCCAGGTTGCCGCAGACGCTGAAATGACTCCCCGTGTACAGCTCGGCAGTGTACCGTTTGCCCAACAGGAACTGACCGTGCCAAGCGGGGCGATCTCAACCGCGCACCTCCAAGATGGGGCTGTCACTTCCGAAAAACTTGCCCTCCAAAACGAGGAAATATGCCTCAATGCCCCTGTGGACATTCCGCTCGCCGGAAATTGGGAAATCGCCCCCATTCCGGAGATGTCCATTCCCTTCACCCTACCTGACGAAAGTCAAATTTTGCTTTGGTCTTCCGGGACTTATCACTTCAACATAGCCAATTACCACATTGGAACCACGATCTTTTTGGATGACGCGGAACTGATCAGGTCTTCGGAATACACTCCCTTCACGGCGTGGAACGACTTCTCCATCATGCGCCAAGTAACAATTTCCGCGGGCGCACATACCCTGGATTTACGAACCTTTGCCCAGGCCGCTGGAACCATCACCTACGGGGGTGATGGTCTGGAAACTTGCTTGCAATTCCTGGTGCTCAATTAATCAGAGGTATTTATGAAAACTTCTCCCCTTTCCAAATGGCTTCCCACGCCGGGCAACATCCTCTTCACCATCCTCATCGCGGCCATCCTCCTCTACACCCAAGGCGCGGACGCCTTTCCTGACTTATCCGCCCGCGAAGCGCTATCCAACACAAGCACCACAACCCTCCCCTACCAGGGTCGCCTAACCAGCAATGAAGGCACCCCCATCACCAGCACAGTCGCGATGACCTTCAACCTGTACAACGTCGCCAGCGGTGGGTCCTCGCTCTGGTCAGAAAGTTGGGCTAGTGTCTCGGTCAATAGCGGGCTTTTCAGCGCCCTTTTAGGGAGCACCAACCCCATTTCCCCAACCCTCATCACCGAAAACCCCAGCCTTTGGTTGGGTATTAAAGTCGGAACTGATAGCGAAATGACCCCGCGCGTCCAGATTGGGAGTGTGCCGTTTGCCTTACAAGCCCTGACTGTGCCTCCAGGTGCAATCACCACCACCATGCTGGCGGATGGATCGGTCACCCTCGCAAAACTTGACCCTTCGCTGCAAATTATCCTGCGAGGCTTCACCCCTGCCGTTTACTCCGATCGCGTCAGCCCCGAAATATCCGAAGGCTTACATCGTTCTCCGTCCAGCGGAACCAGCCAGATGAATGTCTCCTTCAAAGTGCCAGAGGATTATATGGGAGGGGATTTGACGGTGAGGATGACTTTTTATGAGCATGATTCGGGCATTGGAAGTGTGGCGAAGATAACTCAAACCATATGGAAGTATAGAAAGTCAGATGGCGCGATTACAGGAATTGGAGGTGGGTCCGTCGATCAAATCTTTGGAGTAGGCATTCGGACTTTTACGATCTCGGCGGGCTTGTTCGAGGCGGGTGACCTCATCTGGTTCAGAGAAGTCCGAGACGCAGATAACCCCGACGACAACGCAGGCCGTTTCGACTTAATGACAATTGGAATCGAATACTACGGAAAATAAACTTGATATAGAAAGGTCCTTATGAACAAAAATACTTTTCCTTCCCTTTCATCCAAATGGCTTCCTACGCCAGGAAATCTCATTCTAACCACTCTACTTTTAGCCCTTTTTCTCTACACCCAACGCGCTAACGCTCTCCCCGGCGGAAGCGTTCCCCAAGCCCCCTCCGCGACCAGCACCACCACCTTTCCCTATCAAGGCCGTCTGACCGACACCAGCGGCAACCCGATCAATGCCACACAAGCGATGACCTTCCGCCTGTACAACGTTACATCCGGGGGTACAGCCCTCTGGACAGAATTCTGGCCGAGTGTAAATGCGAGTGAAGGACTATTCAACGTGCTGTTGGGAAGTACCACACCCATTCCACAGACCGTGTTCACAGAAAACACAAATTTGTGGTTAGGCATTCAGGTCGGCTCAGATACTGAAATGTCACCGAGAGTTCAAGTAGGGAGTACCCCATTTGCCAGACACGCCCTGTCGATTGCGGATGCGGCAATTACAACCTCTAAACTTGCCGACGGGGCCGTGGTTTCAGAAAAGCTGAATGTTACGAATGTTTATTCTTACGTAGATATCCAAGAAAGCACAAATGTGAATGATTGGGTGTCCCTACCCACTCCCGATGTAATCACCATTACCCTGACGAAGCCTCAGATCGTGAATATTTATTATGGTGCCACAGCCGTTACAACGACGGGTAACCCTGCCTATATCACGCTTTCGATTGATAGCGGGCCAGCATTGGATGAACCCTTTATCGAAATGTGGAACGGCTCCATAACGACCATTAGCAGTATTTATCAAACACAGCTTAGTGCGGGAACGCATATCATTGAACTCAAATACAAAACTTCCGCCAGTGCCACAGCTTATTTTTGGCGTAGGAAGATCCTGGCTTTTGTAATATCCCAATAAATTTCTTACCATGCAAGGATAGGAGTCCAATCGTGAAAACCGTTTTCCATTTCTCTTCTCTTTCCAAATGGCTTCCCACCCCTGGAAGCATCCTCTTCACCCTTCTCATCGCCGCCCTCCTCCTCTACACTCAACGCGCGGACGCTCTCCCCGGCGAAACTGTCCCCGATGCCCCCTCCGCGACCAGCACCACCACCTTTCCCTATCAAGGTCGATTAACTGACAGCGATGGAAGCCCAGTCAATGGGACGAAAACCATGACCTTCCGTCTCTACAATGTCGGATCGGGTGGCACAGCCTTGTGGCAGGAATCCTGGCCGAATGTGACCGTAATCAACGGTTTGTTTAATGTCTTACTTGGGAGTAACACATCTTTGGGACAAACAATTTTTACGGAGAACGATAATTTATGGTTAGGAATATCTGTAGGGGGGGATTCCGAAATGACTCCTCGCATCCAGGTTGGAAGCGTGCCGTTCGCAAGACAAGCCACTACAACAAACGAAACTTTTTTTGACTTTACATTAACTGGGGATGTCATAACGACAACAACAGGTATTGCAGAATTCGGAGAAATTAATCTCTCCCAGGCAAGCAATCTTCATATACAAAGCATGTGGGTATTACAGAATAACGTCTCAAGTCTCGGTCTCAGAGCACGTTTAACCATTGACGGTATCCATTACGGAATTTATGGCGATGTCGTTCCTCTTTCAGCGGCCGGGATCGGCTTCACAATTTCGCGGAATCACTATGTTGAAAACCTTTCTCCAGGAAATCACACAATAGGCGTTCAGATAGATCAATTTCCAACTCGCTCAGGTGACTTAATTGCCATTATTCAAGGTAGCAAAATGTGGATCCACGCAACTCCCATAGTCCCTTAAACTCAAAGTACTCTCACATAAAAAAAGGAAAATCTTATGAAGGCAAAAATTTTTACCCTCCAACATATGCAAAAATGGCTTCCCACCTCTGGAAACATCCTCTTCACCCTCCTCATCGCCGCCCTCATCCTCTACACTCAACGCGCGGACGCTCTCCCCGGCGGAAGTGTTCCCCAAGCCTCCTCCTCCACCAACACCACCACCATCCCCTATCAAGGCCGCCTGACCGACTCCAATGGCAACCCGGTCAACACCACCCAAGCCATGACCTTCCGCCTGTACAACGTTGCATCCGGGGGCACGGCCCTGTGGCAGGAATCCTGGCCCGCCGTTCAAGTAAATAATGGGTTATTCAACGTTCTGCTTGGAAATACCGTCTCCATTCCACAGAATGTAATTACGGAAAACGATAGTTTGTGGTTGGGCGTAAGGGTAGGAACCGATATCGAAATGATCCCGCGCGTGCAGATGGGGAGTGTGCCGTTTGCGCGGCAATCCCTTACAGTACCTGATGGGGCAATTACGACAGATATGCTGACAATTGATGCTGTCACCCAGATTCAAGCAGTTACTGGTGCAGTGGTCGATAGCACATCGTCTACTTCTTTTGTAGATATGCCAGGGCGGACAATAACGATGACAACAACGGGAGGGCCAGTCTTGGTAATGTTCTCTGGGAGTTTTGTAGCTATTGACACCATTCTTGTAGGCTATTGGCAGATTATGAGAGATGACAATGTCCAGCCTTTTGCACATAATAATCAACATTTTCCGGCCAATGAGTGGCAGACTATAAGCCTATGGGGTTTAGATGAACCTCCCGCCGGAGAGCATACCTACACCTTACAATGGCGTGTCAATACAGGAACCTTGATAGCCTCAGAAGGGATTTACTCTGAAAATTTTGGTGTCCTCGAGCTAAAGAAATGATCGTATTCGCACCAAATAAAATATCCTATAAACGATTTAAAAGGCAAAAATGGGGTAGTGGTCAAGTTGAAATGAAAACAGAAAGTTTTGCACTATCACTTTTTTCTATATCACTACCAAAAATGGAAAGGAATTAAAGATGAATAAAATCAACTTATCACAGAAATGGCTCCCCACCCCCGGAAGCATCCTCTTTACCCTCCTCATCGCCGCCCTCCTCTACGCCCACCAGGCACGCGCCTTCCCAGCCTCAAACGCCAACTCCCCGACTCAAACTTCCTCCACCACCACCCTCCCCTATCAAGGCCGCCTCACCGACACCAACGGCAACCCGGTCAACACCACTCAAGCGATGACCTTCCGCCTGTACAACGTCGCATCTGGGGGCACGGCCCTGTGGCAGGAATCCTGGCCCGCTGTGCAAGTCAGCGATGGGCTGTTCAATGTGTTGTTGGGTAGTACCGCCCCCATCACCCCCACCCTTTTTGCTGAGAATAACAGTTTGTGGCTGGGCATCACCGTGGGCACAGATACAGAAATGGCCCCGCGTATGCAGGTGGGGAGTGTGCCGTTTGCGTTTCAGGCCAGCCGCGCGTTTGGGTTGATTGCGGCGGATGGGAGTCCGCGGGATGCGGTGGTTGCGGATGCAGATGGAAATGTGGGAATTGGAACAACGAGTCCTAGTGGTATTTTGGACGTAACAACCAATGGAGGAAGTCGACCAAATTTAGAGCTAACGAACTCATATAACGGACTTGGTGATACGCCGAAAACATTTTACATGGATGTTAGTAGTAACGGCTGTATAGGCAGGAAGTTAACAATTGGGTACTCGGAAGGTTTAGATCCGAATGATTATGATGTATGTGTAGGTGCAAGCTCAATTATGGTAATTGATAGCAACGGTAATATTGGTATTGGAACAATAAATCCCACCGCTACGCTTCATGTTGTTGGCGGAAATAAAGAAAATTTGCCTATTGAAGCGGGCATCGAACTCGGAACAGATACAACTGATCATACCGGTATTGAGATTACAACCGATGGAGGACCGTCATACATTGATTTTCAAAATGGGTTAGGAGAGGATTATGATGCAAGATTGTGGTTAGCAGGAGATGATGATTTTAGAATTGAAGGGAGCAACTTGACGGTTTCCGGCAACATCTGTGCCAACAACGGCTCCAACTGTGTCCTCTCCCCCTCCGACCTCCGCCTCAAAACCAACATCACCCTCCTCATCCACCCGCTCGACAAACTCGCCCAATTGCGCGGCGTCACCTTTGACTGGAATGACAAAGCTCTCGCGCTAGGTCTGTCCGGCGATGCTCCCCACATTGGCGTCATCGCGCAAGAAGTCGAAGCCGTTTTCCCGGAGATGGTCACCACAATGGACAATGGCTACAAAGCCGTGGATTACAGTAAATTATCAGCCGTATTGATCGAAGCGGTCAAAGAACTTCGCGCGGAAAAGGACAGCGAGATCGCCGTGCTCCAGGCTGAAATTTCCGATTTGAAAACCCAAATGACGACCGGGAATCCCGCAGAAAAACAAATTCCTTCCTCTGTAACCATGTTGTCCGGCTTTTGGTTTTTCTTGGGAGTATTCGTTGGAGTTGGCGGTGTTTGCATGGGATTTTTCATTGCGAAAAGACAACTGCTGGCCGTCCTCACTTCCCCGAAAACAAACTAAAAAAAGAGATAAAAACCTATCAAAGATTATCGTCAAAAAGTTTAATCAGGAGATCATCCATGCATACTCAAACCTCCCCCTTTTCTTCCAAATGGTTGCCAACACCCGGCAACTTCTTATTTACTTTGGTGATTGCAGGGTTCTTAATATTCTATGTTCATCGTGTGGAAGCTCGTGCTATTGAGACTTCATCCCACCTCACGCCAACGACCAGCGCCACCACCCTCCCCTATCAAGGCCGTCTGACTGACTCCAACGGCAACCCGGTCAATGCCGCCCAAGCGATGACCTTCCGCCTGTACAACATCGCATCCGGGGGCACGGCCCTGTGGCAGGAAGCCTGGCCTGCCGTGCAGGTCAGCGATGGGTTGTTCAATGTGTTGTTGGGTAGTACCGCCCCCATCACCCCCACCCTTTTTGCTGAGAATAACAGTTTGTGGCTGGGCATCACCGTGGGCACAGATACAGAAATGGCCCCGCGTATGCAGGTGGGGAGCGTGCCGTTTGCGTTTCAGGCCAGCCGGGCGTTTGGGTTGAGCGCGGCGGATGGGTCTCCCCAGGATGCGGTGGTTGTGGATGCGAATGGGTATGTGGGGATTGGGACTACCGATCCGTTGGATACTATACATATCCAAAACGGTGGTATTCGTATTGGTAATTCATATGGTTCTATTACCCAAAATTGGTGGGAATTTGGACCTAACAATGATACTTATGGAGTTGGAATTGATTTCCATGGAAGCACAACGCTGACAGACTATGCAGCTAGAATTTATAGGTTAGCTGGCGATAATGGGCAATTTGAAATCGTTAATCAAGGAACTGGTTCCTTAATTTTTCATACAAATAACCTTGCACGAGTCACCATTACAGGTGATGGTAATGTCGGAATCGGAACAACAGACCCGCGTGGAAAACTAGATGTTGCTATAGACGGCACTCAACACCCAACTATTAAATTAACAAACACGTATACCGGCATAGGGGACATAGTAAGAACCTATTATATGGAAGTTAGCAATAATGGGTGTGTGGGTAACAAACTGGTTTTTGGTTATTTACCTGGGATTGATGTTTCAGGAGTTTGCGTTGGAGATGGAGCAATCATGGCTCTGGATAATCTAGGCAATGTTGGGATTGGTACTGTATTTCCTTCTCATAAACTAGATGTCGTCGGCGACATCTATGCCTCCGGCAACATCTGTGCCAACAACGGCTCCAACTGCGTCCTCTCCCCCTCCGACCTCCGCCTCAAAACCAACATCACCCTCCTCACCCACCCGCTCGACAAACTCGCCCAACTGCGCGGCGTCACCTTCGACTGGAATGACGAAGCCCTCGCGCTAGGTCTGTCCGGCGATGCTCCCCACATTGGCGTCATCGCGCAAGAAGTCGAAGCCGTTTTCCCGGAAATGGTCACCACAATGGAAAATGGCTACAAAGCCGTGGATTACAGTAAATTATCAGCCGTATTGATTGAGGCGGTCAAAGAACTGCAGGCGGAAAAGGAAAGCGAGATCGCCGCGCTCAAGGCCGACAACGCCGCGTTGCAAGACCAGGTCACCAGTCTGGAGAACCGCATGATCGCGTTGGAGCAGGCTGTTCAATCCGGTCAACCCGTCCATAATCAGGCAACCCCATGGTATTTTGGGGGAACGCTGGTTTTTTGTTTGCTCGTTGGTCTATTCACAGCCTTCAATCTCCACCTTTCTCTCCACCTTTCAAAGAGAATTCTTTTACAACCCCAAAGGCACGAAGTTTGGCACAAAGATCACCAAGATCAAGATTCTTTGTGCCCTTCGTGAAAACCTTTGTGGTAAGGCTGTACTCATCGGATGTACCCATCCGCACCCCCTTTGTGTTTCAAGAAAATGATCATCAAAAAATAACGCAATCTTTCAAATGAGAAACCCCATGAAAACTAAAATATTTCTCCCCCTCTCCCTCCTTGCCCTCCTCTTCATCCTCGGCACCGTTTACTTCACCGCCGCGCGCAACCCTGCCAGCGAATCGGAACACTACCTCCTCCCCGCCCAGGCCCAACCCGCCATCGCGGGCCTCAGCACATCTGAAAGTTACTCTCTGTTTCACTCCGGCGGCGAGGCGCTTGGGGGAGGGCAGGAAAGCGCCAGCGAGTCGTACGGTCTCCGATCCGGCTTCTGGCTGGGAGATGATACCCCCGCCATTGCCGCTCCAAGTCCGGTGTACCTTCCCATTGCCATTCGCCCCATTCCCTGCCTCGTGAATACCGATGAGGCAGAACCCAATAACGGGAGCGGGGACGCCACCGGCCCCCTCTGCCTCAACCAAAACAATTTTGGACAGCCAGATGATAATTGGGACTACTTCTATTTCACCCTCAACACCCCGGGGCAAATCGTCGTGGATGTGACCAACCATCCCCTGGCGGCGGAAAATGGCGCGCAAGTGTTGCTCTACTATCAGGCCGTTTCCCCTGGCAACCTGATTGGCGAACCCGACGTGCTTCCTCCCTACCAAATCCCCCATAATGCCGCCGCAGGCACCTACTACCTCGTCATTTTCAACGACATTTCCAAATGCGCCCCCCCAGAACTAGATTGTTCGTTAAAATATATGGTACGGGTCTCCAAATAACTCAATACTCCGTAAAGTAAGTTTTCGTAAGTTTGCAGACGGTAAAACTTCAAAAGACTTCCTTTACAGACCACTCAAATCCCCTCCGTTCCTTAAACGCCATGCCTCCTCTTCCCCAAACCATCAGCCGCTATCAAATCCGCGCTCCCCTCGGGCAAGGAGGCATGGCTACCGTCTACCGCGCCTTCGACCCACAGTTCCAGCGCGAAGTCGCCATCAAAATCCTTCCCCGCGAATTCCTCGATAAAGAAGAATTTCTCGTCCGTTTTCAGCGTGAAGCCCGGACCATCGCCGCCCTCGAACATCCGGCGATTGTCCCCGTCTATGATTTTGGGGAGGAGGGAGGCCAACCCTTCCTCGTCATGCGGCTGATGTCGGGCGGCTCCCTCAAAGAGCGTTTACCCGCGGGGGTTTCCCTTTCGTTGACCGAGATTTCCCGCCTCTTCAGTCGTCTTGCCCCCGCACTGGATTACGCCCACCAAAAGGGGGTGATTCACCGTGACCTGAAACCGGGTAACATCCTCTTCGATCAACTGGGGGAACCCTATCTGGCTGATTTCGGCATCGCCCGGATGGCAAACGCGACCACCACCATCACCGCGGGAGGCGTCATCGGCACCCCGGCCTACATGAGTCCCGAACAAGGGCGCGGACTAAAAAATATTGATTACCGGAGTGATATATACGCGTTGGGGGCCATGCTCTACGAAATGCTCACCGGGAACGTACCCTACGAATCCGACACCCCACACGGGCAAATCATCCGTCACATTACCGACCCGGTGCCGGATGTGCGCCGCGAACATCCTGACCTTCCCGAAGATTGCCAGGCGATCATCGCCCAAGCCATGGCGAAACAACCACAAGGTCGGTATGCCACTGTCAAAGACTTCTCAGATGATGTCTCTGCCGTGGCTACCGGGAGATCCCTACCCAAAAGGCGGGCGACCTTAATGCCCGAGACCCCTCCCGCACAAGCTCCCAACCCCCCAGTTCCACACCCGAAAAAGGTTAGTTCCCCCCCACCTTCAGCGCCCCCTCCCGTCTCCCCCGAACAAGAAAGAAGTCGCCTCCCCCGCGGAGGACTCGCCCTCGTCCTTGTGTTCATCCTTCTGCTAGGATGCGTTCTTCTTGCGTGGGCCGTTGCCAGCAGACTGTTCTCTGGTTCTTCGCCTGCGCTCACACTCACCCCTACCCTGACAGCCAGCCCAACGGAGACGCAAACCCCGCCTCCCCCTTCAACCTCTACCCCCCTCCCGCCCACCCCCTTTCCTTTCGGGTCAGCAGAAGTCTTGCAAGTGCAAGGTCTGGTAAGCATCCAGATCGGGAATCAAGCCCCACAATTGGCATTCCCAAATATGCTCATCCCCGCAGATGCCCAAACCGTGATCACCACCGGTGGGACGGTGACTTTACAATTGAGCGACGGCACCCACCTTTACCTGGGAGAAAACACCACCCTCACCCTGCTGTCTGTGGCAGAAACCCCCGGTTCACAAACCTCGCTCCGGCTTGAAAAAGGAACGCTCTTATTTGGACGGGGCCAGGTAGTGGTTCAAACTGACCAACCCGCTTTCTACGCCGAAGTGATCAGTGGGTGGATGGGGGTGGTGTATGATCCCACGCTAGGGCAATTTTTCGCAGATTGTTTATCCGGAGCCTGTTTGGTGAGTGATCTCGCTCTCACCGAGGGGCAACGCGGCGGTTTTGAAAATGGTGTCTTAGGCGCACCGCTTCCCGCACAATACGAACCCTGGATGACCTGGGGAGGTGCCGAAGTCCCCACCCCAACGGTGCTTGAAACCGGTTCAGGAACCCCAACGGAAACCCCTACCCTGACTCCTACACGCTCAGTCGTTATCCTTCCGACGATTACTCCGACAAAAACGCCCAAAAAAGACGACCCCCCACCCGTTGTCCCTACCGTGGCTCCAACCATTGAACCCACTCCCACCTCCGTACAACCCACTCCGACAGCGGTCGAACCGACCCCAACAGAGGTAGCCCCTCTCCCCACAGAGATTCTTCCCCCTACCGATACCCCCGCTCCGTAACACTTCTGGCAGGGTTGTGCGAAACAAAATTTCGCCGCCCCTGCCAGTTTTTTCCCTTCATCTGTGCCACGCCTAAAAAACACAATCATGTCCAAACCGCCCTCCCACTCCTTCTCTGCATCATCCTCCCCCCTGCTTCTCCTCTCCTTCTCTCTTCTGCTCCTGTTCACCTTCATCCTCATCTACTCCCCCCGCGCCCAGGCCACCCCGCCCATCTCATCCGAGCAAGCCATCGCCCTGGCCTTGGGTGACATTGAACCGATGGGGGAAAATTTTCGGATCAGCGATATGGGAGGGGATACCCTTTG
>WBZL01000929.1_pt1 | contig 32146 bp, 22 predicted proteins | sample 5204291 | NCBI WGS metagenome assembly WBZL01 (sample SAMN12344345, study PRJNA552823) | activated sludge metagenome | biome: Activated sludge suspended growth; feature: Nitrification reactor; material: Wastewater; isolation source: activated sludge from nitrification reactor of wastewater...
CACAGCCGGTGCCGTGCACCAGCAGATCGGGTTGCCAGCCCTGCGCCCCGCAGGACGTGCAGGTGAAGGTGCCGCCGAGCAGGCCGCTGGGCTCGTAGCGCAGCAGTTGCGTCGGTCGCTGGACCACCGGTCCCTCCAGCGGGGCCGTGCCGGCCGCGGGCGGTCCGGGTGGCGTGGACGGGCGAGATGGGCGGGGTGCGGGCGTGATCATGCGTGGCATGGTCGGTGTGGTGGCGTCACCGGAGCGTCACCGGGCGCGTCGCCTCGCGCGCCACCGGATTGGCCGTCCGGTTGGCCATCGGGCCCGTCAGCGGGCACGTCCCCCGGCAGGTCCGCGAGCGCGCCTCGCGGCACATCGCCGGCCCCGCCACGGCCGACCCTTGCGCGTCGCCGTGCGCTCGTCGATCCCGGAGGCCATGGCCTGCCCCACTCCGCACCGCCCCCTCCCCATCCCGGTGGGTCGTGGACCTCGGCCCACGCCGCCGGCGATGTCATGATCGGCCACGTGTCGAGCCCGATCGGATCCGTCGCCGCCACCTCCGCCGGCGCGCTGCAGCTGCACGGCGTGCCGGGCCGCGCGGCGACCGCCGGCGCCCTCGTGCCGCTCGAACGCAAGCACGCCGCGCTGCTGGCCTACCTGTGGCGCGAGGGCCCCACGCCGCGCAACCGGCTGGCCGGGCTGCTGTGGCCCGACGTCGCCGAGGCGCGCGCGCGGGCCAACCTGCGGCAACGCCTGCTCAAGCTGCGCCAGATCCACGGGTCGCTGGTCCGCGACGACGGCGCGCAGCTGGCGCTGGCGGACGGCGTGGTGGTGCGACCGCCGTCGCCGCCGCAGGCACCGCTGCTGGGCGCATTGACCTTCGACGACTGCGACGCGCTGGCGCGCTGGCTGGAGGGCCAGCGCGACGCAGATCGCGAGCGCCTCAAGCGGGACTGGCTGGCCCAGGTGCGCGAGGCCGCGCAGGCCGGCCGCCTGGACGACGCGCTGGCGGCGGCCGACCGGTTGCTGCAGGCCGACCGCGAGAGCGAGGAGGCCTACCGGGCGCTGATGGAGGTGTACTACCTGCGTGGCGACCATGCCGCGGCCCTGTCGGCCTGGGATCGCTGCCGGGAGATGCTGCGCACGCTCTATGGCGTGCGGCCGTCGCCGGCCACGGAGCAGCTCGGCCGCAGCCTGCTGGACACCGCGCGCGCCTCGTCGGTGACGACCGGGTTGACCGGGATGGCCGTCGGCTCGGTGCCGGCGCATCCGGTGCTGCCGGCGACCGTGCTGCGGCCACCGCGCCTGGTGGGGCGCGACGATGCCCTGCGGGCGCTGGCCGACGCGTGGCGGGCCGGGCGCGTGCTGTGCGTGTGCGGCGGTGCCGGCCTGGGCAAGAGCCGGCTGCTGTCCGACGGGCTGGCTGCCGGTCCCGATGCGGCATCGGGTCCGGCAGGCCTGGTGTGCGTGGCCGCCCGGCCGGGCGACGACGTCCTGCCCTATGCGTCGCTGAGCCGCCTGGTGATGGCCCTGCACGCGCGCTGGCCGGCGCTGTTCACCGGTGCCGATGCGAGGCAGGCCGCGCGCGTGCTGCCGCAGCTGGCCGCCGTGCTGCCAGCCGACGTGGAACCGATGGCAGCGTTGCGCACCGAGTACGAGCGCACGCAGGCGCTGCTGGCGCTGTCGCGCCTGCTGATGCAGGCCGCGCAGCGGGGCGCGCACACCTTCGCCCTGGACGATCTGCAGGTCGCCGACGCCCCCAGCCTGGATACCTTGCGCATGCTGGCGACGGCCGAAGGCCCGCCCGGTGGACGACCCCGCTGGGTGCTGGCCTGCCGCCCCGACGAAGGCGGCGACGCGCTCGAGTCGCTGCTGCGCGACCTGGGCCAGGGCCCCCACGGGCAGCGCCTGGACCTGCAGCCGCTGACTGCCGACGAGGCCGCGGAGCTGTTGGCCAGCCTGGATCCGGGCGGCGTGCCGTCGCTGGCCGCATTGCCGGCGCGCGCGCAGGCGCTGTGGCAGCACGTCGGCGGCAATCCCGCCTTCCTGCTGGAGACCGTGAAGCTGCTGCTCACCGACGCCGCGGCAGGCGGATCGCCGGCCGACACGGCCTTGCCCTTGCCGGAAGGCCAACGCGCGGTGATCGAGCGCCGGCTGGCACTGCTGTCGCCGGCGGCGCGTCACCTCGCACAGCTGGCCGCCGTGGCCGGCAGCAGCTACCGCATCGAACTGGCCGCCGAGGCGCTGGCCTGCGCGCCGCTGGCGCTGACCGAGCCGCTGCGCGAGCTGGAGCTGCGCCAGGTCTTCTACGGCCGCCACTTCGTGCACGACGTGGTCGCCAGCGTGGTCCGGGCCTCGGTGCCGGCAGCGATGGCCGAGTTCATGCACCGCTTCGTCGCCGCGCACCTGGAGCGCCATCACGGCGACCACCCGACGCACGTGGCGACCATCGCCACCCATTGGGCCGCCGCCGGCGAGCCGCTGCGCGCCGCGCGGGCCTACGGCCTGGCCGCCGACGCGGCACGCGACGCCGCACTGCCGGTCCAGCAGGCCGCGCTGCTGGACCGTGCCGTCGCCGTGCTGGACCCGGTTGCCGGCACGCCCGAAGGCCAGGCGGCGTTGTTCGACGCGCTGGCCCAGCGCGCCACGGTGTACGAACTGGCCGACTTCGCCACCCGGCGCCAGACGCTGGTGACACGCCTGGAGGGCCTCGCCACCACCGAGCGGCAACGCCTGCAGGCGCTGAACCTGCGCAGCGGCGCGCTGGTGGACCTGGCGCAGGCGCCGGATGTGGATGCGCTGCGCGAGGCCGTGGACCGCGCGCGCGCGCTCGGCGACGACGCGCTGGCCTGGCAGCTGACGCGCACCCTGGCCTGGCACTGGGCGATGAACGACCGCGCCGCCGACGCCATGGCGCTGCTGGATGCCTGCCTGCCGTGGATGACCGGCGAGGCGCCGGCGGCCGACCGCGTGTCGTTCCGGCTCGCGCGCAGCAGCGTGCACGCCTTCAACGACGTGCTGGATGCCGCCATCGCCGAGGGCGACCAGGCCATCGACGCGGCTCTGGCGTCACAGGACCTGGTCAACGCGCTGCCGGCGATCAGCAACGTCGGCCTGTTCCACTACTGGCGGGGCGAGTACCCGCAGGCCCGGCAGCGGCTGGAGCTGGGTCGCACGCTGCGCGACCGCCACATCGGCCGCGCCGGCGCCGGCATCATGCTGGACATGCACCTGGGTGCCGTGCTCGCCGAGCTGGGCGAGGACGAAGCCGCCGAAGCCATGCTGCTGGGAGCGCGTGCCGAGATGGAACGCTGGCCGGACGGGGAGCATCGCCGCACGCAATGCCTGCTGGTGGACAACCACCTGGCTCAGAACCACCTCGTGCGAGGCCGGCTGGATGCCGCCGCCGAGGTTCTCGCGCACGACGACCACGGCGTGGCCGACCGCTTCCTCGGCCGGCGGCTGGCCCTGCGCCTGCGCTGGCATCGGCTGCAGGGCCGCACGGCGCCGGCGCTGCACCAGGAGCTGCAGGCCGTCGCCGCCCGCGTGGCATCGCCGTTCAACCGGGCCCTCATGCAACTGGAGCTGGCGCGTCACGCACCGGCTGCGTCCGCGCTGGACCAGGCCCTCGCCGTGGCCGAACTGCCGGCCGCGCACCAGCGCCCGGGGCTGCGGCTGCACGCGCTGGCCGTGGCGGCAGCGGCAGCGCGCGAGGCCGCGTCACCGCGCCAGGCCTCGCGCCTGGCCCGGAAGGCCCGGGCGCTGGCGGCACGCTGCGCGCCCTTCGACCTCGGCCGCGCCGAGTGCGCGACCTTGCTGGCGCGGGCCGAGGCTGCCCCCCGGGCCGCGCCGGGGAGCCGGCGCGTGAGTCAGGTGCCGCAGAAGGTGCGGTAACCCGCCACCTGATCGGGTGGCGCCGGATGCACGTAGGCGTCTGCCCCGTCGACCAGCTCGAACGGGCTGCGCAGCACCGCCAGCAGCTTGCCGAACGGCGCCAGGTCGCCGCGCTCCACCGCTGCCTCGAGCGCCGCCTCGACCTGGTGGTTGCGCGCGATGAGTTCGCGGGGTCTGCGCCCCAGGCCGCGCGGGTCAATGCGAGCGGGCGACGCGACCGGCCTTGGCCGCGGTGGCAGTGCCCATGGCACCTTCGCCGTCGTCCCCGCCGACGTCGCCGAGCACCACACGCAGGCGCTCGAGATGCTGGTCCACGCGGTGCACCAGCGCAGCCCGTTCGCCGGCATCGGGCCCCGGGTTCTCGCGCAGCGCCGTCTCCAGCTGCAGCGCGACCTCGGCCAGTGCGTCCGCCCCGATGGCCGACGCAGCGCCCCTCAATGCGTGGGCGATGCCCCGGGCCTGGCCATCGTCGCCGCACCGCAGGCACTCCCGCAGCCTCCGCGCATCGTCGCGGTGCGTCGCCGTCATCAGGCGCAACAGCCGGATCAGCTTGTCCTGCCGGCCCTTGAACACCCGCAGGCCACGCTGCACGTCGACGCCGGCGTCCAGCACCAGGCGCGTCAACATCCCGTCGCCGGTCTCGCGGGCCCCCTCGCCGGCGGGCTGCCCCTCGCCACCCGGCCGAGGCTCCGGCGTGCCGCCTGCACCGCGCGACCGGGACAGCCAGTGGTCCAGCGTGGCATACAGGGACTCCGGATCGACGGGCTTGGCGACGAAGTCGTCCATCCCGGCCGCTGCACAGGCCTGGCGGTCGTCGTCGAAGGCGTTGGCGGTCATCGCCACGATCGGCACGTCGCCCCCGGCTGCCAGCGCGCGGGTCGCGCGCGTGGCCTGCAGGCCGTCCATCTCGGGCATCTGCATGTCCATCAGGATCAGGTCGTAGCGCGCGCCGCGCACCCGGTCCACCGCGACGCGGCCGTTCTCCGCCGGGTCCACCGACAGGCCGGCATCGTGCAGCAGGGAGGTCGACACCTCGAGGTTGACGGGGTTGTCCTCGACCAGAAGGACGCACGCCCCGCCATGCCGCCGCCGCAGCTCGGCCGCGCCGATGCCGCTGCCCGCAGGCGCGAGATGCACCGGCTCGCCTTGCTCCAGCCAGGCCGTGAACCAGAACCGGCTGCCTTGGCCCGGCGTGCTGTCCACGCCGGCGTCTCCGCCCATCATGCGCGCCAGCTGCCGCGTGATGGCCAGACCGAGTCCGGTGCCGCCGAAGCGGCGGGTGGTCGAGGCATCGGCCTGCTGGAAGGTCTGGAACAGCTGGGGCAGCACCTCCGATGCGATGCCGATGCCGGTGTCCTCGACTTCGAACTGCACCAGGTGCCGGCCCGCTACGGACTCGAGCAGCCGCGCACGCAGCGTGATGCCGCCTTGCGGCGTGAACTTCACCGCGTTACCCGCGAAATTGAGCAGGCCCTGGCGCAGCCGGGTCAGGTCGCCGCGCAGCCAGTGCGGCACGTGGTCGGTGTCGGTGCGCACCGCCAGGCCCTTGGTGGCGGCGGCCTCGCCGATCAGCGTGGCCACGTGGTCGAGCACCGCCTCGATGGCGAAGTCGTGCCGCTCGAGCTCGATCTTGCCGGCCTCGATCTTGGACAGGTCGAGGATGTCGTTGATCACCGACAGCAGGTGCTTGGCCGCACCCTCGATCCTGTCCAGCCGCTGCGACTCGAGCGACGACGACGCATCGCGCCGCAACTGGTAGGTGAAACCGAGGATGGCGTTCATCGGCGTGCGGATCTCGTGGCTCATGCTGGCCAGGAAGGTCGACTTGGCCCGGTTGGCCGCCTCGGCCTGCGCACGCGCCTGCTCCAGCTCGAAGGTGCGCTCGGCGACCTGCCTTTCGAGCGACTGGCGGTGTTGCTCCAGCTCGGCAAGCAGGTGCTTCTTCTCGGTGATGTCCTCCTTGACGGCCAGGTAGTGCGTCACCTGGCCGTCGGCCGCATGGATCGGCGAGATCACGGCGGACTCGACGTACTCGCTGCCGTCCTTGCGCCGGTTGCAGAACTCGCCGCGCCAGCTCTGGCCCTGCGCGAGCGCCGCCCACAGCGCCTGGTAGCTCTCGCGCGGCGTCTTGCCCGACTGCAGCAGGCGCGCGTTGGAGCCGATCAGCTCCTCGCGCGAGTAGCCGGTCTGGCGCAGGAAGCTGTCGTTGACGAAGGTGATGTGGGCGGTGGTGTCGGTGATCGCGATGCACTCCGCGCTCTGCTCCACCGCCATCGACAGCTTGCGCAGCTCGGCGGCGGCGGCCTCGGCCTCGCGTCGCGCGGCCTGCGCATCGTCCATCAGGTTCAGGGCAGCGATGCGGGCCTGCCGCTGGCCCGCCAGCTCGGCCACCTGCCGCGCGGCCAGCTCCTGCTCGACGCGCTTGCGGTCGCTGATGTCGAGCACGAAGCCGATGCGGTTGACCGGCTCGCCGGCCGCGTTGCGCACCACGGTCAGGTCGACCAGCACCGGGAAGCAGCTGCCGTCCTTGCGCCGGTGCTCGTGCTCGAAGACGGCGTGCCCCTGCACGTCCAGGTCGGGCAGCCTGGCGATCAGCTCTGCACGCCGCCCGGCGGCGAAGACCTGCGTGACAGGCTGGCCGACCAGCTCGGCTTCGGCATAACCGTGCTGGCGCGCAAAGGCCGCGTTGACCGACACGAAGACGTTGCGTCGCGGGTCGGAGATCGCCAATCCGACCTCGACGCACCGGAAGGCCTCGGCCCACAGCTGAAGACTGGCCTGGCTGGCCTCGAGTGCGGCGGTGCCTTCGGCGATGCGACGCCGCGCCGCCTGGAGCTCGGCAATGTCGAGTGCCGGCGACGTGGCGTCGTCCGCACGCCCCAGTGCGGTCACCTGCCGGCTGATGCGCCGGCTGGTCAGCAAGCCGCCGGCCAGGCCCAGCACGAGCGCCAGCGAAATCGCGGCACCCAGGCCGTAAAGCACCTCGATGCGGCCGGCGCGATCGACCTGGCGCGGGATCTCCACCACCACCGACCAGCCGGACACCGCCGAGCGCGCGACGACATGGTGGCCGGGATCCACGTCGTGCGCGCTGTCGAAGCCGGGCGGCGACCGTCGCGCAATGTCGGCGCCGGTGCCGTCCTGCAGGGCCAGGGACCAGCCTTCGGGAACCGCGAACTGCGCCAACCGCTCGCGCAGGGTGCGCGCCTCGATCGTGCTGAGCAGCAGCCGCGACGGCTGGCCCGCACGCAGCACCGGCACCGCAATGGCCACCACCGGCACCTGGACGACCGACCCGATGGCGAGGTCACCGATCTGCGGCTTGCCGGTCTCGAGCGCCAGCTGGGCGGCATTGCGGCCAGCGGGCGTGGGCAGGCCAGGCAGCGCCTCGCCATAGGGTCGGCGGGTGTTGAAGAGCATCCGGCCCGCCGCGTCGGCCAGGATCACGTGGGCCCCGAAGCTCTCCACGAAGGCCTGGGCCTGGCGATACAGCGCGGGCCCATGCTGCGGTTCGTCGGCCAGAGGCGACCCGGCCAGGACGTTCAGCGCCTTGATGCGCGCCTCGAGATAGCGATCGGTGGTGAACGCCAGGTTGCGGGCGAGGTCGGCCGCGCCGGCGCCCTGCTGCGCCTCCCAGCTCTGCAGGCGGTCCCAGGCCAGCCAGCCGGCCAGCAGCACCATCGGGGCCATGCACAGCCAGATCAGGCGCGCCAGGACGGTGGACAGCGGACGCATCGTCACGGCGCCGCGGCCGAGCGGGAGGTCTCGGCGAAGCCGATGTCGTAGGGCGCCGGACGCCCGGCCGCACGGGCCAGCTCGTTGACCTCGCGCTTGAGCGCCACCATGCGCAGCTCGCGATCGGTTGCCACCCGGTTGAAGCGTTCGAGCTCGTCGTTGCGCTCGCGCAGATCGGCCTCGGCCGCGCGGCGCGTGGTGATGTCGCGCGACAGAACGACGAAGCGGTCGGGCTGGCCCTGGATCGTGGGCTTGCGGGCCACCGACAGCTCAAAGCAGCGCGGGCCCCCGGCCAGCGCCAGTTCAATCGTGCGCCCGTAGTCGGTGCCCTGGCGTCCGGCTGCGGCCAGCGCCTCCATCACCGTCGCCGCGGCCGCGGCCGGCAGCAACTCGCCGACCGTGCGTCCGGCCAGGGACTGGGGCGGCGCCGCGAGCAGGAATTCGTTGGAGGCCTTGACCTGGAGGTAGTGTCCCTCGGCATCGAGCTCGAACAGGAGGTCGGGGACGGCCTGCAAGGTGGTCTCCAGGTCCTCGGCGAGCTGCCGCAGGGTCGCTTCCTCGTGCTTGCGCGCAGTGATGTCGCGCGCGATGCCGTAGGTGCCTAAGATCCGGCCGTCGGCGCCCCGCAGCGGTCCCTTGGTGGCCAGGAAGGTCCGCGCGCCATCCGGGGTACGCAGCACCTCCTCGCCGGTGTCGGCCTCGCCGGTCTCGCGCACCCGGCGGTCGATGGCCATCAGCAGTTCGGCCTGCTCGGGCGTGAACAGCGCGCGGTCGTCCTGGCCGAGCACCTGGTCGGCGGGCTTGCCGACGAAGCCGGCTGCGGCGTTGTTGAACAGCACGTAGCGGCCCTGCAGGTCCTTGGCGAAGATGGCATCGGCGGAGGCGTCGGCGATGGCCGCCAGCATCGGCGGCGGCCGCTCGCGCTCGCGCTCGTGCGCCAGCTCACGCTGGTGCGCCGCGTCCAGCGCGGCGGCAAAGCGGCGCACCAGCGCGTACAGCAGCAGCGACGTCACCGCGACGAAGAACCAGCCCTTGAGCGTGCTGGCATGGACCAGCTCGTCCGGATCGCTGACCAGCAGGCCCATCACGCGGTCGGACAGCAGGATCCACAGCGCGGCGAAACCCGCGTAGGTCAGGACGATGGCAAGGACACCCGCCGGGGAACGCGCGCGCATGCTCGGACTACCCAGGCCGCCAGGGACTCGATCTTGACTTCGAACAGCCGATTAGAGCAAGGATCCGGCTCCAGTCGCCATAAGCCAGGTCAAGTTCGGCCGCCGGCAGGCGGTCGGCGCCCCTCGTCGATGGCCCGTCGGCGTCTCCGGGACGCGGCCGACTTGGCCGCCGTGGAGGCCGGGCCGGGGCGGGCGCAAGAGCCGCGGCCCATCGGCGGGCGGATCCGTGGCCGCGCGGCCAAGCGAGTCAGGTCCCGCAGAAGGTGCGGTAGCCCGCCACCTGATCGACTGGCGCCGGCTGGACGTAGGCGTCCGCCCCGTCGACCAGCTCGAACGGGCTGCGCAACACCGCCAGCAGCTTGCCGAACGGCGCCAGGTCGCCGCGCTCCACCGCTGCCTCGAGCGCCGCCTCGACCTGGTGGTTGCGCGCGATGACGACGGGATTGGCCCGGCGCATGGCCGCCCCCAACGGTTGCCTCGTGCGCCAGCGTTCGAGCCACGGTGCCAGCATGCCCTCGGCCGGGCCGAACAGCGCGCGCAGCGGCCGCTCGTCGCCGGCCGCCGCCGCGGCCAGGTGCGCGAAGCCGAGCGTGAAGTCCACCGCGTGGTCGTGCAGCAGGCCCAGGTAGGCCTCGCCCAATGCCAGGTCGTCGGCCTCGGCGGCCCTGTCGTCGAGCCCGAGCTTGGCGCGCAGCACTGCGATCCAGGCGCTGCGGTAGCGCGCCGGAAAGTCCTCGATCACGGCGGTGGCCAGGTCCACCGCGCGCTCGGCCGATTCGTCGATGCAGGGCAGCAGCGCCTCGGCCAGGCGGGCCAGGTTCCACTGCGCGATGCCGGGCTGGTTGCCCCAGGCGTAGCGACCGTGGGTGTCGATCGAGCTGAAGAAGGTCTGCGGGTCGAAGGCCTCCATGAACGCGCAGGGGCCGTAGTCGATGGTCTCGCCCGAGATCGTCATGTTGTCGGTGTTCATCACGCCGTGGATGAAGCCCACGCCCATCCAGCGCGCCACCAGCGTGGCCTGGCGGCCGGCCACCGCGGCCAGCAGGGCCAGCGCCGGCCGCTCGTGCGCGGTCAGTCCGGGGTCGTGGCGGGCGACGGCGTGGTCGACCAGCTGGCGCAGCAGCGCGGCATCCTGCCGCGCCGCGAAGTACTGGAAGGTGCCCACGCGCAGGTGACTCGCGGCCACGCGCGTCAGCACGGCGCCGGGCAGCTCGCGATCACGGAACACCGGCTCGCCGGTGCTCACCGCGGCCAGCGCGCGTGTGGTGGGAATGCCCAGCGCGTGCATCGCCTCGCCGACCAGCACCTCGCGCAGCACCGGGCCGAGGGCGGCCTTGCCGTCGCCGCCGCGCGAGAACGGCGTGCGGCCCGAGCCCTTGAAGGCGATGTCGCGACGCCGCCCCTGGCGGTCGATCACCTCGCCGAGCAGCAGCGCGCGCCCGTCGCCGAGCTGCGGCGAGAAGCCGCCGAACTGGTGGCCGGCATAGGCCTGGGCCAGCGGTTGGGCGCCTTCGGGCACCGCGTTGCCGGCGAGCACCGCCACGCCGCCCGGTGCGGCCAGCCCATCCGCATCCAGCCCGAGTTCATCGGCCAGCGGGCGGTTCAACCACACCAGGCTCGGCTGAGGCGCCGGGGCCGGCTGCCAGGCGACGTACGCGCCCGGCAGGTCGCGGGCGTAGCTGTTGTCGAAGGCGAACGCCGGCAGCGCGGAGGGCAGCCCGCCGGGCGAAGCGGATGGGGCATCGGGAACGAAGGACAAGTCGGGCTCCTGGACGCTGGAGGTGGGGGGCGGGTCGGCACCGCCCCGATGCCGGGTTGCGCCGGCCATCCGTGGGGACGGACAGGATCGGCATCGTGGGGGCAGCGCGGCGCCGGTCCGCCAGTGTGACGTGCCGGCCGCTCCTCGGAGGGCGACGGGGGCATTGCCGCGCTGGGCCGACCGCGTCGCCGGAGAACGCGCCAGGCGCGACGCTGCGAACGGCCAGCCTGTCAGGCCCCACGCGGCGCGGCCTCGCGGCGTCCGGTCAGGGAATCCCCGATCCACGAACCATCGAGTCCCGGATGGCCCACCCGAGGCGACGTGAAAAGAATCACGTCGCTCACGGAGGAACATGATCATGAACAAGTACGCAGCGGAGCTGGTCGGCACCTTCTGGCTGGTGTTGGGCGGTTGCGGCAGTGCCGTGCTGGCGGCAGCCTTCCCCGGTCTGGGGATCGGCCTGCTCGGCGTGTCGCTGGCCTTCGGACTGACGGTGCTGACGATGGCGTACGCCATCGGCCATATCAGCGGCTGCCATCTCAATCCCGCCGTGTCGGTCGGCCTGTGGGTCGGCGGGCGCTTCGACGGCCGCGAGTTGCTGCCCTACATCGTGGCCCAGGTGGCCGGCGCCGCGATCGCCGCCGGCGTGCTGTACCTGATCGCCAGCGGCAAGGCCGGCTTCGACGTGAGCGCCGGCTTTGCCTCCAACGGCTACGGCGCGCACTCGCCCGGCGGCTACTCGCTGCTCGCGGCCCTGGTGTGCGAAGTGGTGATGACGGCGATGTTCCTGGTCGTCATCCTCGGCGCCACCGACGAACGGGCGCCGGCCGCGCTGGCACCGGTCGCGATCGGCCTGTGCCTGACGCTGATCCACCTGATCAGCATCCCCGTGACCAACACCTCGGTCAATCCGGCGCGCAGCACCGGCGTGGCCCTGTTCGCCGGAGGCTGGGCGCTGCAGCAGCTGTGGCTGTTCTGGCTGGCGCCGGTGGTCGGCGGCGCGCTCGGCGCCTGGATCTATCGGCTGCTGGGCGCGACCCCTCGCTGATCGGGAGACCTCCCGCGCAGCGATGTGCCCGGTGGTCCCGAGCCCGGCGCCCCGCAGCCGCTGCGCTCAAGGGCTGGGCGCCGGCGGCCCCTTCAACTCCACGACGTTGCCCTCCGGATCCTGCAGGTACAGCGACGGCCCTTCGCCCTCGGCGCCGTAGCGCCGGCCGTACTCGCCCACCTCCACCCCCTGGGCCTGCAGCGCGGCGCGCAGCGTCGGCTCGTCGAAGGCATCGACGCGCAGGCAGAAGTGGTCCAGGTTGCGGCCCTCGGGCCCGGGAGGCGCGCCGCCCTGGCGCCCCAACGCGCCGTCGATGGCCACCAGGTCGATCAGCGAGCGTCCCGCGCGCAGCTGCGTCAGGCCCAGCGCGGCCTGCACCTTCTCGACGCGGCAGCCCAGCACGCGCGTGTAGAAGTCGACCAGGCGCGGCACGTCGCGCACGCGCAGCACCAGATGATCGAGTCCGTGGACCTGCAGCATCGTTGCACTGTAGCCCGGTCCGCCCGGGTGGTGCCGGTGCCGATGCGCGAGGCCCCGGTGAGGGCCGGGCCCCACCCTGCGGCGTGGCATCCCGGCGCGATGCGACATGCGGTGCAGCCGGCCGGGCGGCTCCGGCCTGTCCTGCGCCGCGCGCAGACCTCGCCGGTCGGGCGGTGGTCGGCCGCCAGCCACTGCCGCCTCTTCCCGGGCATCGGCGGCTTGGTGGTCCGAGCGTTCAGGCCGATGTCCCTCGACGGGTCGCGCACGGCCGGCACCGCCAGCGCCTGCAGCGTCTCGCCGCGGCGACGTGGCTGCAAGGCGGCCGGTGCATCGGGGTGAACCCGCGGGCCGAGCCGGGCGGTCCGGGTCAGGCTCGATGTGGTCGCGGTCGGCGGGATCCATCCGCGCCGGACCGAGCTTCATCGCGTCGAGCAACACCCGCTCGACGGCCGGGAAGCCGAACGACAGCGCGTCCTGGAACGGAGCGGAAGGCATCGCCGCCGCAGCAGCCGCGCGGGATCGGCGTTTCCGGGTCGACGCGGAGCCGGCGGGCGGGGAGCGTGGTCATGCCGGCGATGGGTCTTCGGCGGCAGGCTGGGCGAGCACACGGCCGAGACCGGCGAGGTTGCGCGACATCTCCACGCGGACCTGCCGCCCGAGCAGGTGGACCACGTCCAGCATGCGCAGCCGCAGCGACGCCGGGCCATGGAAGGCCCAGTCCAGGTCGGTGTTGCCGTCGGGCCGCGGGCGCGTCTCGAATTCGAGGATCGCCTCGAGCTCGCGCGGGCTGCGGTAGACGATGCGCACGACCAGCCGCTGCGGCGGCACCGCATGCACCACCTCCATCGACCCCGAACCCGTGGCGCGGTCGCCGGACCAGGTGCAGGCCGCGCCGAGCCCGGCGCGCGCGCCGCTCAGGCGCAGCACCAGCGCCGGATCGCGGGCAGACCACGCCGACCACGCCTGCCAGCGGCCGAAGTCTTCCAGCTCGGCGTAGACCCGCGCCACCGACGCCCGCAATGGCAGCGTGCCTTCGACGCGGAATCGGCGCGAGCGCATCAGAGCCAGCACCAGGACCACGAGCACCGCCACGAGCAGCAACGCGGCGAGGCCGATCGCGACCAGCGTCGTCATCCGCCCGCCTCCTTCTTCAGCTTCTCGACCTCGGCGTGCGCCGAAAAGGCCGGGCCCAGCCGCGCCAGCTGCGCGAGCTGCTCGAGCGCCTTCGCCTTGTCGCCCGACTGCAGGTACCAGCGCGCCAGCTGCAGCCGAAGGCCGCCCTTCTCCGGCGCCAGACCCACGGCCTTGAGCTGCCACTCGATGGCCTTGTCCCACTGCTTGTCGCGCGCATAGACGAGCGACAGCGTGTCGAGGTTGTCGGCGTTCGACGGCGCCAGCGCGACCGCCTTCTGCGCCAGCTCCAGCGCGCCCGGCTTGCCGCGCTGGACCGCGAGATAGGCCAGCGCATTCAACGCCACCGGGGATTCGGGCCGCAATTCGACGACGCGGCGGTACGCGGCTTCGGCACGATCGATGTCGCCGCCGAGCATGGCCGCTTCGGCCAGGTACAGCTGGAAGCCGGCGTCGGCCGGGTGCGCCTGCGACCATTCCTGCGCGAACGCAGCCGCGTCGGGCGTACGGCCGGCCATCATCAGCGCCCCGTGTAGCCTCAGCGCGGCGTCGGCCGGCTTCGCACGGGCCACGGCCTTGCGAAAGGCGGCGACGGCGCCGTCCCACTGCCGCGTGCGGCCCAGCAGGTCGCCCTCGATGCGGTAGCCGGAGGCGTCTTGCGGCCGGCGCTGCTGCAACGCCCGCGCCACTGCCAGGGCCTTGTCGATGCGCCCGTCGGTCATCGCCGCGGAGACCACGGCGAGTTGTTCCGGTGTCAGACCCGGCGCCAAGTCGGCCGCGCGGCGCCGGTGCTGATCGGCCTGCCCCGGCTGACCTGCATGGTCGTAGGCCTCGGCGAGCCGAAGGTGCGCATTCGCCGAGTCCGGGCGCAGCGCGATCGCCCGGCCGAGCGTGGAGATCGCCTGCCGCGGCTCGCCCGCGGCCAGCTGCGCCTGTCCGAGTAACTCCAGCACGTCGGGCTGCTGGGGCATGGCGACATCGGCCGCCTGGGCGGCCTGCAGCGCAGCCGTAGCGTCGCCCGCCTGCAGGTACAGGCGGATCGCGGCTGTCTGCGTTGCGCGATCACCGGTGTCGGCCTTCAGCGCCCGCTCGATCCACGGCTTGGCCTGGACGGCCCCGCCGCCGGGCCGCAGCGCCAGCGCCGCGACGGCCAGCATCGCGCGCACCTGGCGCGGATCGTGGGTGGCCAGGTCCTCGAAGCGCTTGCTGGCATCTCCGGGCTTGCCGTCGGCCAGGTCGACCTCCGCGAGTGCGTCGATGGTCGGCACGTGCCAGCGGTCCTTGGCCAGCGCCTGCTCGTAAGCCGAGCGCGCAGCCGCGCGCTCGCCGCGCGACCACGCGATCTGGCCGCGCAGGAAGTCGGGCGTGGGCGACTGCGGGTGCCGTGCGGCAAAGGCCGCCAGCGACTCGTGCGCACCCGCATAGTCGGCGCGGCGCGCCTTCGCGGCGATCAGCGTCATCGCGGCCACGTCATTGCCCTGGTCGCGCGAGAGAACGGTCTCGAGCTCGGCGATCGCGCGCTCGCCCTGCCCACCGCGCAGCAGTGCCACCGCGCGAGCCGTGCGGGCCGCATCGCCGTCCCGCTCGAGTCGCGAGGCCGCCGCAAACAGGCCGTCGGCGCGGGCGTAATGCCCCAGCGACAACTCGATCTGGCCCGCCAGCATCAGGGCATCGACATGGGACTGGGCGCCCTGCAGCAGCGGCTCCAGCGTGGCCTGCGCCCGATCTGCACGACCGCCGCGCCACTGCGCCTCGGCCAACCAGACCTTCGGCGCGGGCGCGTCCGGGTCGGCGGCCGCGACTTTCTTCAGTGCCGTCTCGGCCTGCGCATAGGCGCCGGCCCGCAACGCTGCCACACCGGCCAACGTCTGCACGGGCACGTTGCCCGGCGCTCGCCCGGCCAGCGCCTGGCCAATTGCATGCGCCCGCGCGGCTTCGCCGCTATGCAGCGCCACCAGGGCGTCCTGGTAGGCGGCCTGCGGGTGGTTCGGGAAGACTCGCTTCATGTCCGCGAGCTGCTGCCTGGCGGCAGCCGCGTCACCCTGCTGCAGCAGCAGCGCGATGAGCGTGGCGTGGGCCGGCAGCAGGTCACTGCGCACACCCAGCGCCTTGCGATAGGCCGCCACGACGGCAGCCGGATCGGCACCCTGGCGGCGCTGCAGTTCCGCCTTGAGGTACCAGGCCTGTCCGTCGGACGGCTCAGCCTTTACCACCTCGTCGACCACCATCATGGCGCCGGACAGATCCCCCGCCGCCGCCACGATCTGCGCGCGCAGCAGCTGCGCCGGACGATGAGCGGGCCGCTCCCCGAGCACGCGTTCGATCGTGCTCCGGGCGAGGGCCGTCTGGTTCCTCGCCAGGTACGACGCCGCGACGACCGTATGGACCTCGGCAGCCGTGGCGGGATCCGCGATCGCGGCCGTGGCGTAGCGGCGGATCAGTTCCCCGTGCCGCTCCAGAACCAGCAGCGACTGCGCCAGCGATGGCAGGACGTCCTTCTCGACGCCACCGTATTCGATCGCACGCTGCAGCTCGGCCTCGGCCCCGGGCGCGTCGCCTGCGGCCAGCAGCGCGCGGCCCAGGGCCAGCCGTCCGGCAGGATCGCGCGGATGGGCGGCGACATAGCTCTTGGCAGTCAGCACCGCGCCCGACGGGTCGCGTTCGTCCAGCAGGGCCTGCGAGCGCGCCAGTGCACGCACGCTGGTGGACCCCACCAGCGTGGGCAGCACGGCGACGAGGGCCGTCACGGCCATCCACGCGGCCGCGACCATTAGCACGACGCGCAGGCTGGCGAATCTCGGACTGATCATGGACTCGGGTTCCGCAGGCCTGCAACTGTCCGTCCGCCGGACTTGGCTCCCGCCTCGGCGACGCGAGGATATCGGCTCAGGCGGGCGTTGCGCAGCGTGTCGCCCACCCCTGATCCGGTGTCGACATTCTTTACATCCTGATTGACTCCCATTGACGCTTCCCTTGTTCGAACCGTGAGCCACGCCGGGAGAACCACGATCTGGAACGCTTCGTGCTTACTATGCTGACCTAGACATAGGTAGTCCCGCCGAGATCTCATGAACACGTTCGCACGACTCGCTGTCCTGGCCACCACCCTCGCACTCGGTTCCGCCCCGGCCTGGGCGGCCATCAGCTTCAATGCCACTGGCACCGGTGGCCGCAACGCGTCGGCATCGTTCGACATCGTGTTGGGTAAGCTGCAGGTCACGCTGACCAACAACGCCACCGCCGGCAGCGGCAGCGGCGGGGACTGGGTGCCGATCGACATCCTGAGCGGCCTGTTCTTCAACGTCAGCGCCGGCACCAGCGGGATCAACGCCTTCGACGCGAAGGCCACCAGCCGCGTCGTCGAGTTCACCACGGCTGGCGCGGAGACGATCATCTACGCGCCAGGCCGCGACATCGGCAGCGAGTGGGCGACCAAGACGGGCGCGATCACCAGCGGCTCGGTCACCGTGGCCGGCGTCAACGTCGGGCTGGCGTCGGCGGGTCTCGGCGGCGCGTTCGGCTCGGGAGATGTCATCGGCAACGATGCCGATGGCGCCGACATCCAGGGCATCGGTGGCACGCCGCCGGACGGACTGGCCTACTCCATCATCGGCGGCAGTTCTGCGAACTACGACAACAACGGTGGCGTGGCGAACCGCTCGCTCGTCAAGGGCACGGCGACGTTCCTGTTCAACGTGCCGCTGGGATTCACGCTCAGCCAGATCAACTACGTGGTCTTCAACTACGGCACGGCGCTGGGCGAAGGCGGCCTGGTGACCTGTGGCACGACGAGCGGGCCCTGTTCATCGACGCAGATCGTCCCGGCGCCGGGCACACTGGCGCTGACCGGTGCCGCGCTGCTCGTGGCGGCCGGGTTGCGTCGCCGCCGCCTGGTGCGCTGAACCGACGCGGCCGGCGTGCCGCGATGCCTCCGGGAGGGCCCCTCGGGGCCCTCGCCGTTCAGGGCCGCCAGACGCGCCGCGCCGCCTGCGCGGCCATCGCTGCCACGATCATGCCGACGGGCCAAGCGATCCCGCCCGGCCACGCCGGCAATGCCGCCAGCATCACGAGGAAGAAGGCGACGAAACCGACCTGCCCGCGCAGGAAACCGCCGAGCAGGGCCGCCGTGGCGTCGCCGCCGTGCCGGGCCTGCGTGAACAGCGGCAGCACAACGCCGGTGATCGGCGTGGCCAGCAGCAGGCCCGCCGGACCGGGACCCAGGTGCTGCGCGCCCCCCATGACGCCGGCCGCGATGAGCACGGCCACACCCACGCGGATCGCCAGTTCCCCACGCGGCTGGGCCACCGCGCGCGCCGGCGCACCCGACAGCGCCGGCATCGCCCGCAACGCCAGCGGCGGCGCTGCGATCGCCAACGCGACCCGCGCCCACTCGGCCAGCGGCGCCTGCAGCATCGCGATGCCGCCGGCGACGAACACCGCCGCCGCCACGGCGAGGCTGCCTGCCGGCGGCAGGCGCCGCGCCGCGTGCGCGTACACGAGCAGGTACAGGACCAGCGCCGGCTGGCATGCCAGCGTCGCCAGGCACACACCACGCACGACGCCGGCATCGATGTCGATCAGCATCAGCCCGGTGATCGGCCCGGCGATCATCGGCAGCCCGGCCAGCAGGCCGCCGGCCGCGTGGCCGACTCGTCGCGCCAGCATCGAGGAACCCAGCACGACGGCCGCGACGGCCGCCAGCTTGGCGACGAACAGCCCGGCCGCTCCGATCATCGGCCGCGGCCCGTTCGGCGTGGCGCAGGCCGATGCCTGCCTTCGGCCTGTGGCTGCTCAGGCCTCACGCCGCGCACACCGCAGCTCGGTACCGATCTCCGTCCGGTCCTTGAACGGGCCGCTGGGCTCGCGTGCCAGGGCCTGGACGTCCATCCGCGTCGGCACGCCGTCCGGCGCCGGTGGGTAGCTGCAGATCCAGAAGCGGTTGGCGTCGCAGGCGTCGAACACGAACTGCGCCACCGGCGCCGCGGAGATGCGGCCGCAGCTCACCGCGTCCTCGCTCGTCGCAGCGGCGATGAGCCGGCTCCTCGTCGGGTGCAGGTCGCTGCCCTGCAGGCCGTTGGGCCGTTGCGCTCGGTCTGGTGGATGCCCGTGGGCACGAAGTGCGGGCCCACCCGTGCGCATCGACCGGCTCGGCGATCAGCGCGAGGTCCTGGTGCGGCGCCTCGCGGTGCGCTCCCAGTCCTCCAGCGAGCGCACCCCGATCAGCCCGCCGGCACCGACCGGTCATGCCGCGGCGCCCGACGCTGCGGCTGGCTTCGAGGCCGATGCCCGAGGCGGCCCCGTTGATGACGGCCATCTGGCCACGATCGAGAGTCATGCGGTCTCCTGCTGGCCCATGCTGAGCGTGAATCCGGCGCGCGGCACGTGCACGGTGCTGCGCGTGGGTCGGTGCGCTTTACCGCCACCTCGTCGGCGGTGAGGCCGACCCGCGTGCCACCCACGCGGTCGATGCCGCGGTTGGCGGCTGCGGCGGTGACGAGCGGCCCGGCCTCGAAGCCGGGCCCGGGCTGCACGGCGCAGGCGACGGAGCCACCGGTCCGCGCCGAAGCATCGTAGTTTCAAACGCCCTCGAGGTCGACCTGTGACGGTCCTGCGGCGGTCTGGGGCGTATGGATGGAGCGACCGTGCCGTCGCGCGATGCCGCTTCGGCAGGCCCCTCGACGCTCACCAGGTTCGCTGGCGAGCACCGCCCCTGGGTCGACCCTGACGTCGATCGTCCCGCGCCGACGCGTCGGGCGATGCCGCTCCGGCTGCGTTTGGGCGTTGCAGCCTGGGACGCGGCAGGTGATGTGATGGCATGACGGTTCCAGCCGCTTGCGGTCGTTCGGCTCGACACGCACCGCGGCGTTCAGGGTCAAGCCAGATCGCATCGGTGCTGGGCAGGGCACCTTACGGTGCGCCGATGATCCCCAGACCTTGCACCGACCGGGGGCATGGACTCCCGTGCCGTGAGTTCCGGAGCGCGCCCCGAGCGGCGGCCTGCGACCGCGACGCAACACGCGGCATCGCCGGCAACGCTCATTCCGGCTTGTAGTTCACTGCGCGCAGCGTCTCGCCGATCGAGCGGTAGTCGGCCGCCAGCGACTGCCACATCTGTTCCGGCGTGGGCGGGTTGGTGGTCGGGACGTTCAGTCCGATGCCCATCAGCTTGTCGCGCAAGGCCGGCACCGCCAGCGCCTGCAGCGTCTCGTCGCGGATGCGCTGCTGCGCGGCGGCCGGGGCATCGGGGTGCACCCACAGGCCGAGCCAAGCGGTCCGGGTCATGTCCTTGTAGCCCAGCTCGGCCAACGTGGGCACGTCGGGCAGCGCGAACGAGCGCTGCGGCGCGCTGACGGCGAACGCACGCAGCTTGCCGGCCCTGATGTGGGGCACGCTGGTGGCGAGGCCGTCGAACATGAACTGCACCTGGCCGCCCATCACGTCCTGCAGCGCGGGCGGGCTACCCTTGTAGCCGATGTGCTGCATGTCGAGCCCGGCGGCCTTGTTGAGCTGCAGGCCCATCACGTGCGACAGCGTGCCCGGCGAATAGGACGCGATGTTCACCTTGCCCGGGTTGGCCTTCACGTAGGCCACCAGCTCGGCCAGCGTCTTCGGGGGCAGCGCCGGGTTGCCCACCAGCACCAGCCCGCTGCCGGCCACCTCGACCAGCGGCTTGACGTCTTTCAGCGGGTCGTACTTGGGCTTGAGGGTGTGCGGGATTTCGGTGAACAGGCCGTTCACCGACAGCAGCAGCGTGTGGCCGTCGTGCGGCGCGGACAGGAACGCGTCCATCACGATCGTGCCCAGCGCGCCGGGCTTGTTCTCGACGATCACCGTCTGACCCAGTCGCCGGGACAGGCCGTCGCCGACCAGGCGGGCCAGCATGTCGGCCGTGCCGCCCGGCGGTGCGCCGACGAGGATGCGCAGCGGCCGCTCCGACAGCGGCTGAGCCTGCAGCACCGCGGGCATCGCGGCGGCGAGAGTGGCTGCCAGCAGCAGCCGGCGGGTCGTGGAGGCGTGCGTCATCGGGGGTCTCCTCGGGATGTCGTTGGGCGTCGCTGCGATCAGGCAGCCTGGCGCAGCGGCGCGCCACGCTGTCCCGCACGGCGATTGGGCGCATAGCCCAGCCGCGCCAGCGTCTCGTCGGCATCGGCGTAATGCTCCCCGATGCGGTAGATCTGGCGCGCCTGCTCGCCACTGGCCACGTCGCGGTAGAGCTCGCGGGCAATGCGCACCATCTGCTCGACCTGGCGCACGCTGGTGATGCGCTCGCCCTTGCGGGCCCAGAGGTTGTCCTCGATGCCGACGCGCACGTGCAGGCCCATCGCGATGGCCATCGTGTTCAGCGGCAACACGTTGCGCATGATGCTCTCGATCGTCAGCACCGCGCCGGCCGGCACGCGACGCACGAACTCCATCATGTTGTACGGGTTCGGGCCGTCGGCACCGCCGCCGATGCCGACCCAGTTGAGCACCAGCGGGCCGGTATAGACGCCGCGGCGGATCAGCCGTTCGACCGTCTCGAGCTGACCGGCGTCGCCGAGCATGAAGTGTGGCTGGATGCCACGGGCCTGCAGCCGCTTCAGGTGCTCGGCGACGAAGGCCGGGCCCGAGGGGATGGTCATCTCGGTGTAGGCCTGCTGGTAGGCCGGCAGCGCCAGCGAGGTGCCGGCCACGTCGTCGGCGGTCATCAGCTCGCAGACGTTCATCTGGTTGGTGTTGATCGCGATCGTCACCTGGTCGGGCTTCGGGCTCAGCTCGGCCAGCATGTGGCGCGTGTCGTCCTCGAGCCACTTGGCCTGGGCACCTTCGCCCTCGGGGGCGAAGGAGATCGAGCCGCCCACCTGCAGCAGCATCTTCGGCACCGCGTCGCGCAGGCGCTGCAGCAGCTCGTTGAACATCGACAAGCGCTTGCTGCCGGTGCCGTCGGCCTCGCGCACGTGCACGTGCAGCACCGTGGCGCCGGCATTCCAGCAGTCCACGGCCTTGCGCACCTGTTCGGCCATCGTGACCGGGATGTCGTCGGAATCGCCGGGCAGGAACTCCGGCCCGTAGGGCGCGACCTGGATCACCAGCGGCTGCTGGTGCTCGGGGAGCAGGGAATCGTCGAGGAACTGCATGCGGGGCCTCCAGTTATGAACAGCGTGTCGTGGGGTCGTCGATCAGCGCGCGTCGGCGCCTTCGCGTGCCGCCAGCTCCTCGAGCAGGATCGGCGCGCCGACGCTCATCGTGTGGATGCCCAGCACGCTCACGAGCTGCAGCACGGCGGTGATCTCGTCCTTCGTGGCGCCGAGCTCGAGCGCCTTGCGGATGTGGCGGCGCACACCCGGCGCGTACAGGTGGGTGCAGGACGCATCGACGGCGATGGCGATGAACTCGATCGTCTTGGCGTCGAGCACGCCGCGGCGCATCGGACTCAGACCCATCGCCATGAAGCGCTCGGTCCACGCCGGGTCCAGTTCGTAGAAGGGCTCCCAGAGCGGGTTCCACTCGCCGGCGGCGCGCAGCGCGTCGCAGGTGGGCGTCACCGAAGTCGGGGCGTTCTTGGCGGCTGGCTGAGGCATGGGGCGCGATTCTTTGTGGCAGGTCAACACCTGACTTGACCGGTCGGGACATCGACTTACCATTTCGGGACAGCCCGGGTTCACCCGATGACCGCCCTCGTCCGCAGCGCCAGCCTCCACCAGTTCGCCGAAGTGGCCGCGGCCTGCGGCCTGGACGCGCGTGCGCTGGTGCGCGAGGTCGGGCTGCCGCTGCGCTGCCTCGACGAGGCCGACCTGAAGATCCCCGCCGCGTCGGTCGGCCGGCTGCTGGAGCTGGCGGCCCGGCGCGGCAACGAGCCCGCGTTCGGGCTGCGCATGGCGCAGTCGCGACGCCTGTCGAACCTGGGCCCGCTGGCCATGCTGGTGCGCGACGAACCCACGCTGCGCCACGTGCTGGAAGCCCTGGTGCGTCATATCCACCTGCACAACGAGGCGCTGGTGCTGCGCATCGAGCAGGTCGGCCAGCTGGTGTCGATCCGCACCGAGCTCGCGCACGAAGGGAGCGAGCCGCAGCGGCAGGCCACCGAGCTGGTCATGGCGGTGACGCACCGCGTGCTCGGCATCTTCCTCGGCGCCTCGTGGCAGCCCCGCCTGGTGTGCTTCGTGCACCGCGCGCCGGCCAGCGACGCCATGCACCGGCGCGTGTTCGGCCCCGCGGTGCAGTTCGGTCACGAGTTCAACGGCGTGGTCTGCCGTGCCGCGGATCTCGATGCACCGAACCCCGGTGCCGATCCGGTGATGTCCCGCTACGCCCAGGGCCTGCTGGCGCATCGGCTGCACGCGCCGCTGGGACCGGCCGACCGCGTGCGGCAGCTCGTCGTGCTGCTGCTGCCGCGCGGGCATTGCCGGGCGGAGGTGGTCGCGCAGCACCTCGGTGTAGACCGCCGCACGGTGGCCCGGCAGCTTGCCGCTGCCGGCACCAGCTTCAGCGCGCTGGTCGACGAATTGCGGCGCGACCTGTTCGAGCGCTACCGCCGCGACGGCGCCCGGTCCCTCGGCGAGGTCTCGGCCCTGCTCGGCTTCTCGGCGCCGAGCGCGTTCTCGCGTTGGCATCGGCGTGAATTCCAGACCGCTGCGCGCGAGCACTGGCGCCGCGGCTGACGCCGCTGCGCCCTGTTGCGCCGTCCAGCCGGCTCACCCGGCGCCGCCAGCCACGCGGACCCGTCGGCGCCATGCGCCGCGTCGTGGGCCCGGGCTAGCGTGGCCGCAGCGCCTGCGCCAGCTCGGCGGCCTGCCACACGGCGATGCGCTGCGCTGCCGCGAAGCGGCGCGCCGGCTCGCCGATCTCGCCCAGCGCGAGGCACAACGCGTCGGCGTCGTCGGCCGCCTCGCGCGCAGCCTGCAGCGCCCGCAGCGGCTCGAGGCCGAGGCGGGCCGACTTCCAGCGCCGCGCCGCGACCAGCATCTGCCGGCCCTCGCGCCGCAGCACGAAGTCGTGCGTCGCAGCGTCGACCCGTTCGACGCTCCAGCCGTCGCGACCGAAGGCCTGCTGCAGCTGCTCGGCAAAGGCCGGCCAGGCCAGCGCCCGCACCGCCTCCGTGCGGCGTTCGATCTCTGCCGCACCGGGCCGGCCGTAGCCGCGCACGAGCGCGATGCCGGCGATCACCAGAAACGGCAGACCCGCCAGCAGCGCCGCGCCGCGCCAGGCTGCGGGCGCCAGCGCCGCCGCGACCAGGCCGAGGCCCAGCCCGACGGCCGCGCTGACCCACCAGGGCCTGCGCAGCAGCACGGCGAACAGCGAACGAGGGTGCGGACGGATCATCGGTCGGGGCCTGGAGAGGCGGGAACGAATGGCGGGGACGAACGGCAAGGACGCGGACGGCGCAGTCTACGGGGACAGGCCAGTCCGCCCGGGGCATGCCCCTCGGCGGTCTGCGCCCGCTGCCCGAAGCACCACGAGCGACGGCCGCTTGACCTGCATGAAACCCGCGGCGACGATGCGGCGATACCCTGCCCCCGCCGATCACTCCGCGTGACACGATCACGCCGAGGAGACATGCCCATGCACGCGTCACCCCGCGACCGGGCCGATGGCCTGAGCCTGCACGTACCCGAGCCCAGCGGCCGCCCGGGCCACGACACCGACTGGTCGTACCTGCACCTGTCGCCCGCCGGCACGATGCCGCGCCCGGACCCCGCCGTGCCGGCCACCGACACCGCCCACCTGGCCGCCGGCCTGGTGCGCGTGCTCGACGACGAGGGCCGTGCGGTCGGCCCCTGGGCCCCGCCCGAGGACCTGCCGCTGCTGCGCCGCGGCCTGCGCCACATGCTGCGCACGCGGGCCTTCGACGCGCGCATGCTGATCGCGCAGCGCCAGAAGAAGGTCTCGTTCTACATGCAGTGCCTGGGCGAGGAGGCCATCGCCTGCGCCCATGCGCTGGCGCTGCGCGACGGCGACATGTGCTTTCCCACCTACCGCCAGCAGGGCCTGCTGCTGTCGCGCGACGACGTCTCGATGGTCGAGCTGATGTGCCAGCTGGTCAGCAACGACCACGACCCGCTGCGCGGCCGGCAGCTGCCGGTGATGTACTCGTACCAGCGCGCCGGCTTCTTCTCGATCAGCGGCAACCTGGCCACGCAGTTCATCCAGGCCGTCGGCTGGGCGATGGCCAGCGCGATCAAGGGCGACACCCGGATCGCCTCGGCGTGGATCGGCGACGGCGCCACGGCCGAGTCGGACTTCCACACCGCGCTGACTTTCGCCCATGTCTACCGCGCCCCGGTGATCCTGAACGTGGTCAACAACCAGTGGGCGATCTCCACCTTCCAGGCCATCGCCGGCGGCGAGGCCACCACCTTCGCGCAGCGCGGCGTCGGCTGCGGCATCGCATCGCTGCGGGTCGACGGCAACGACTTCCTGGCCGTGCTGGCGGCGTCGCGCTGGGCCGCCGAACGCGCGCGGCGCAACCTGGGGCCGACCCTGATCGAGTGGGTCACCTACCGCGCCGGGGCGCACTCGACCTCGGACGACCCGTCGCGCTACCGCCCGGCCGACGACTGGCAGCAGTTCCCGCTGGGCGACCCGGTCGACCGCCTCAAGCGCCACCTGATCGAGCAGCGCGCCTGGTCCGAGCCCGAGCACGCGCAGACGGTGCGCGACCTGGAGGCCGAGGTGGCCGCGGCCCTGAAGCAGGCCGAGAGCTACGGCGGCACGCTGATCGACGGCCACGTGCCGCCGCTGGAGTCGATGTTCGAGGACGTCTACCACGAGATGCCGCGCCACCTGCGCGAGCAGCTCGCGCAGGCACGTGCCGAGGCGGCGCCGGGCTCGGCGCCGCGGGAGGACTGATCGATGGCCCGCATGACGATGATCCAGGCGCTGCGCTCGGCGATGGACGTGATGCTCGAGCGCGACGACGACGTGGTGATCTACGGCCAGGACGTGGGCTACTTCGGCGGCGTGTTCCGCTGCACCGAAGGGCTGCAGGCCAAGTACGGCAGCCAGCGCGTGTTCGACGCGCCGATCTCCGAAGGCGGCATCGTCGGCTCGGCCATCGGCATGGCGGCCTATGGCCTCAGGCCCGTGGTCGAGGTGCAGTTCGCCGACTACTTCTACCCGGCCTCCGACCAGATCGTCAGCGAGGCGGCTCGCCTGCGCTACCGCTCGGCCGGTGACTTCACCGCCCCGATCACGATCCGCATGCCCTGCGGCGGCGGCATCTACGGCGGCCAGACGCACAGCCAGAGTCCCGAGGCGCTGTTCACGCATGTCTGCGGGCTGCGCACCGTGATGCCCAGCAACCCCTACGACGCCAAGGGCCTGCTGATCGCCAGCATCGAGTGCGACGACCCGGTGATCTTCCTGGAGCCCAAGCGCCTGTACAACGGCCCCTTCGACGGCCACCACGACCGCCCCGTGGTGCCGTGGTCGCAGCACCCCGCCGGCGAGGTGCCCGAGGGCCACTACACGGTGCCGCTGGACCGCGCCGCGGTGGTGCGCGAGGGCCGCGCGGTGACGGTGCTGACCTACGGCACGATGGTCTTCGTGTCGCTCGCGGCGGCGGCCGAGACCGGCATCGACGCCGAGGTGATCGACCTGCGCAGCCTGTGGCCGCTGGACCTCGAGGCAATCGTGGCGTCGGTGAAGAAGACCGGCCGCTGCGTGATCGTCCACGAGGCCACGCGCACCAGCGGCTTCGGCGCCGAGCTGTCGGCGCTGGTGCAGGAGCATTGCTTCTATCACCTGGAGTCGCCGATCGAGCGCGTGACCGGCTGGGACACGCCGTACCCGCACGCGCTGGAGTGGGCCTACTTCCCCGGGCCCACCCGCGTGGGCGCGGCGCTGCAGCGCGCCACGGAGGCATGAGATGAGCACGCTGCACGTGATCAAGGTGCCCGATGTCGGCGAAGGCATCGCCGAGGTCGAACTGGTCGAGTGGCACGTGGCCGTCGGCGACCGGGTGGCCGAGGACCAGGTGCTGGCCACGGTGATGACCGACAAGGCCAGCGTCGAGATCCCGTCGGCGGTGGCCGGGCGCGTGGCGGCGCTGGGCGGCGACGTCGGGCAGACGCTGGCGGTGGGCAGCGAGCTGATGCGCATCGAACTGGCCGCCGGCGCGCCGGTGCCGCGCACGGCCGCGCCGCGAGCGGCGGCAGCGTCACCGGGCCTGGCGGCCGCGTCGCCAGGGCCGCCGGCCTCGGCCGCGACGGGGAGCGGGCGGCCCGCCACGGCCGCCCCCGCGCCCGCGGCGACGCCCCTGCCGTCGCGTCCCGCGCCCTCCACGCCGGCGGCGCCCGCCGGCGCGCCGACGACCAACGGGTCACAGGCCGCCGGGACCCCGTCGCCGTCGACCGCGCCTGCCGGCCCGGACCGCCCGGACCGCCCCATCGCCTCGCCGGCCTTGCGGCGCCGCGCGTGGGAACTGGGCGTGGACCTGGCCCATGTGCCGGGCAGCGGCACCGGCGGCCGCATCCTGCAGGCCGACCTCGATGCCTGGCTGGCGGTGCACCCGCCGGCCGAAGCACCGCCGCCCGAGCTGCGGTCGGCGCTGGTGGCGCGGCTCGAGGCGCGCCCCGGCGCCCCCCGCGAGGACCGGCACCAGATCCGCGTCATCGGCCTGCGCCGCCGCATCGCGATGCGCATGCAGGACGCCAAGCGCCGCATCCCGCACTTCGCCTACGTCGAGGAGATCGACGTCACCGAGCTCGAGTCGCTGCGCCGCGCGCTCAACGAGCAGCACGCCGCCACGCGCGGCAAGCTCACGCTGCTGCCGCTGCTGGTGCGCGCGATGGTGCTGGCCCTGGCCGAGCACCCGCAGATCAACGCCCACTTCGACGACGAGGCCGGCGTGATCACGCAGCACGGCGCGGTGCACATGGGCGTCGCGACGCAGACGCGCAACGGGCTGATGGTGCCGGTGCTGCGCCATGCCGAGGCGCGCAGCCTGTGGGACATGGCCACCGAGATCGCCCGCCTGGCCGATGCCGCGCGCGACGGCCGCGCCACGCGCGACGAGCTGAGCGGCTCGACGCTGACCATCAGCAGCCTGGGCGCACTGGGCGGCATCGTCAGCACCCCGGTGATCAATGCCCCCGAGGTGGCCATCGTCGCCGTCAACCGCATCGTCGAGAAGCCCGTGGTGCGCCACGGCAGCGTGGTCGTGCGCCAGACGATGAACCTGTCGTCGTCGTTCGACCACCGCGTGGTCGACGGCGCCGACGGCGCCCGCTTCATCCAGGACGTGCGGCGGCTGCTCGAGATGCCGGCCCTGCTGTTCGTCGATTGAACGGCCGCCGCAGCGGGACGGCCCCCTGGCCGACGAGGCCGGGCGGCCGCCCATAATCGGCGCCAACGGGCCGCCAGCCCGCAACCGTGGAGACGCCGATGAGCGCCACCGACACCGTGATCTCTCCTGCCGGGCGCAACGACATCGCCCACCACCTGCATCCCTACACGCAGCTGCGCCAGCTCGAGAAGGAAGGGCCGCTGGTCATCGTCAAGGGCGACGGCGTGCACGTGATCGACGAGCAGGGCCGCCGCTACCTCGAGGCGATGGCCGGGTTGTGGTGCACCTCGCTCGGCTTCTCCGAGTCGCGCCTGGCCGACGCCGCCGAGCGCCAGATGCGCACCCTGCCCTACTACCACACGTTCTCGGGCAAGGTCTCGGGGCCGGTCACCGAGCTGGCAGCCAAGCTGATGCAATGGGCCCCGACGCCGGCGCTGCAGAACGGCCGCGTGGTCTTCGCCAACTCGGGATCGGAGAGCAACGACACCGCCTTCAAGCTCGTCCGCTACTACCACAACGCGATCGGCAAGCCCGACAAGAAGAAGGTCATCGCGCGCCAGCGCGGCTACCACGGCGTGACGATGGCCGCAGCCTCGTTGTCGGGGCTGCCGATGATGCACCAGCAGTTCGACCTGCCGATCGCCGGCGTGCTGCGCGTGTCGGCCCCGCACCATTACGCCCATGCACGGCCGGGCGAGGGCGAACCCGCGTTCGTCGACCGCCTGGTGCGCGAGCTCGAGGAGCTGATCGCGCGCGAAGGCGCCGACACCATCGGCGGCTTCATCGCCGAGCCGGTGCAGGGCGCCGGCGGCGTGATCATCCCGCCGGCGGGCTATTTCGAGCGCGTGCAGGCGGTGCTGAAGAAGCACCAGATCCTGTTCATCGCCGACGAGGTGATCACCGGCTTCGGGCGGCTGGGCCAGCGCTTCGGCACCCAGGTGTTCGGCCTGCAGCCCGACATGGTGACGGTGGCCAAGATGCTCACCTCGGCCTACGTGCCGATGTCGGCGCTGTACGTCTCCGAGTCCATCTACCAGGCGGTGGCCGACAGCAGCGCGACCATCGGCACCTTCGGCCACGGCTACACCTACAGCGGCCACCCGCTGGCCTGCGCGGTGGCGCTGCAGACGCTGAAGATCTACGAGGACGACGACGTGGTCGGCCACGTGCAGCGCGTGGCACCGCGCCTGCAGCAGGGTCTGCAGCGCTTCGCGGCGCACCCGCTGGTGGGCCAGGCCCGCGGCCTGGGGCTGATCGGCGCGCTCGAACTGGCCGAGGACAAGGCCACCCACAAGCCCTTCGATCCTGCGCGCGGCGTCGGCGCCCACCTGGTGCGGCGCATGCAGGCGCATGGCGTGATCACGCGCGTGCTGGGCGGCGACATCGTCGCGTTCTCGCCGCCGCTGGTCATCAACGAGGCCGAGATCGACTTCCTGCTCGACGTCACGGCGCGCGCGCTCGACGAGACGCTGGACTGGACACGCGGGCGCGGCTGAGCGCGCGCTGGCGTCGCCGATGGCGCTGATCGAGTTCGACGGCATCCGCAAGGTCTACGCCGGCAGCGAGCAGCCGGCCGTGGACGCGCTGACGCTGGCCATCGAGGCCGGGGAGTTCATCACGCTGCTGGGCCCGTCGGGATCGGGCAAGACCACCACGCTGATGCTGCTGGCCGGCTTCGAGTCCCCCAGCAGCGGCGAGATCCGCCTCGACGGCCGGCCCATCCAGAGCCTGCCGCCGCACCGGCGCGAGATGGGCGTGGTGTTCCAGAGCTACTCGCTGTTCCCGCACCTCACGGTCGCGGGCAACGTGGGCTTTCCGCTGTCGGTGCGCAAGGTGCCGGCGGCCGAATCGGCGCGGCGCGTGGCCGCCGCGCTGGACAAGGTGCGCCTGGCGCATCTGGCCGAGCGCCGGCCGCAGCAGCTCTCGGGCGGCCAGCAGCAACGCGTGGCGCTGGCCCGCGCGCTGGTGTTCGAGCCGCGCGTGGTGCTGATGGACGAGCCGCTGTCGGCGCTGGACAAGAAGCTGCGCGAGGAGCTGCAGCTCGAGATCCGCCGCCTGCACCGCGAGCTGGGCGTGACGATGGTCTTCGTGACGCACGACCAGGCCGAGGCGATGACGCTGTCGGACCGCGTGGCCGTGTTCAACCACGGCCGCATCGAGCAGGTCGACTCGCCGCAGGCGCTCTACGACAGCCCGGCCAACGCCTTCGTGGCCGGGTTCGTGGGTGACAACAACACGCTCGCCGGGCAGTGCGACGGCGCGGACACGCTGCGCCTGCCCGACGGCCGTGCGCTGCACGCGCGCTCGGTCGGCGCCGCGGCCGGACGGGCGGCCCAGCTGTGCGTGCGGCCCGAGCGGCTGCGCCTCGCCGACCAGGGCGACAACCGCCTGCCGGCCCAGCTGGTCGACGCCATCCACCAGGGCGACCACTGGCGCGTGGTGCTGCAGCTGCAGGGCCTGGCCACCAACTGGTTCGCCAAGCTCGCACCGGGTGCGCTGCCTCAAGGTCTGGCGCCCGGCCAGGCCGTCACACTCTCGTTTTCCCGCGACGACGCGTGGCTGTTCGCCACGACCTGAAACCACCACGGGCCCGCGCCCAGGAGAAGACCATGACGAGGAGATCCGCTCTCACCATCGCCGCTGCCACCGCCTTGCTGCTGGCCGCCGGCACCACCCATGCCCAGCGCGACCTGACCGTCGTGTCCTGGGGCGGTGCCTACCAGGACGGCCAGAAGGAGGTCTACTTCAAGCCCTTCAACGCCGCCGGCACCAAGCTGATCGACGAGAGCTGGGACGGCGGCCTGGGCGTGCTGCGCACCAAGATCAAGGGCGGCAACAACAACTGGGACGTCGTGCAGGTCGAGGCCGACGAACTGGAGGTGGGCTGCGACGAAGGCCTGTACGAGAAGCTCGACGTGGCCAAGATCGGCGGCGCCGCGCGCTACCTGCCCGGTGCCGTGCACCCCTGCGGCGTGGGCGCCATCATCTACAACCTGGTGCTGGCCTACGACGGCGACAAGCTCAAGGCCGCACCCAGCGGTTGGAAGGACTTCTTCGACAGCAAGAAGATCCCGGGCAAGCGCGCCATCCGCAACGGCGCCAAGTGGAACCTCGAGATCGCGCTGATCGCCGACGGCGTGCCCGCCAAGGACGTCTACAAGGTGCTGGCCACCGCCGACGGCGTGGAGCGGGCCTTCAAGAAGCTTGACAGCATCAAGCCCGACCTGGTGTTCTGGAAGAGTGGCGCGCAGCCGCCGCAGATGCTGGCCGCCGGCGACGTGGTGATGACCACCGCCTACAACGGCCGCATCACGGCCGCCAACGAGAAGGACAAGAAGAACTTCAAGATGGTGTGGAAGGACACGCCCTACACCATGGACAGCTGGGTCATCATGAAGGGCACGCCCAACAAGGACGGTGCCGAGAAGCTGCTGGAGTTCATGGGCCGGCCCGAGAACCAGGCCAGGCTGCCGAAGTACGTGCGCTACGGCGTGACGGCCGCCAAGGCCGCGCCGCTGGTGGACAAGTCGCTCACCGCCGAGCTGCCCACCAACCCGGCGATCCTCAAGCAGGCCTTCGCCGAGAACCCCAAGTTCTGGATCGACAACGGCGACAAGCTGGCCGAGCGGTGGACCAAGTGGGCCGGCACCAAGTGATCCCGCGCTAAGCGCGATGCGCCGCTGGCTGGCCGCCCCGCTGGCGGCCTTCCTGCTCGTGTTCTTCGTCGTGCCGCTGGCCTGGCTGCTGTCGCTGGCGGTGCGCGAGGCCGAGGTGCCGCGCGCGCTGCCGCGCACGCTGGCGGCCCTGCAGGACTGGCAGCCAGCGCAGGACCTGCCGGCCCCGCTGTGGAAGGCCTTTTCCGACGACCTGGTGGCCGCGCGCGAGGCCCAGACCCTGGCCGACGCGGCGCGCCGCCTCAACTACGAAGTGAGCGGCGTGCGCAGCACGCTGATGCGCGCCGCGCGCAAGGTGTCGGGTGCGGAGGCCGGCCTGGCGCCGGATGCCGCGTTCTTCGCCGAAGTCGACCCGGCACTGGCCAGCCCGGCCTTCTTCGCCGCCGTGCAGCGCGCGCACGGGCCGGTGTCGGCCTACTACGTGCTGGCGTCGATGGACCTGGCGCGCGACGCGCACGGCCGCATCGCGCGCGTGGCCGAGACCCACCGCATCTACCTCGACGTGCTGTTGCGCACGCTGACCATCAGCGCCATGGTCACGCTGCTGTGCCTGCTGCTGGGTTTCCCGGTGGCGCTGTTGCTGACCCAGGTGCGCGACCAGACCGCCGACTGGCTGATGGTGCTGGTGCTGCTGCCCTTCTGGACCAGCCTGCTCGTCCGTACCGCGGCCTGGGTGGTGGTGCTGCAGAAGGAGGGCATGGTCAACGGCCTGCTGATGCGCCTCGGGCTGATCGCCGAGCCGCTGACGCTGATCTACAACCGCACCGGCGTGCTGGTGGCGATGACGCACGTGCTGCTGCCGTTCATGATCCTGCCGCTGTACAGCGTGCTCAAGGGCATCCCGCCGCAGTACATGCGCGCCGCGGCGAGCCTGGGCGCGCCGCCGGCGACGGCCTTCGTGCGCGTGTTCCTGCCCATGGCCGCGCCGGGCATCGCGGCCGGCTCGCTGATGGTGTTCATCCTGGCGCTGGGCTACTACATCACGCCGGCGCTGGTGGGCGGAG
>WBZL01000930.1_pt1 | contig 32093 bp, 38 predicted proteins | sample 5204291 | NCBI WGS metagenome assembly WBZL01 (sample SAMN12344345, study PRJNA552823) | activated sludge metagenome | biome: Activated sludge suspended growth; feature: Nitrification reactor; material: Wastewater; isolation source: activated sludge from nitrification reactor of wastewater...
GCTCTGTCCCTCCTGACCGCAGCTTCATCCCTCCTCGCGACGAATGTTCATCGTTTTCGAACGGCCGGCCTCATTTCACACACGTCAACCCGTGAGCGGCCAGCGTCGGCGAGAGTGGCATCCAAGAACTGCAATAACTAGGGGTTTTCCTAGTATGCATCGGGGGCAGGCACCAGATATTGTTAAAGATTCGTATGGCCTGAAAGACTCTAACGGAACCTAACGCCATGATGCTTGATGTAACGAAGTTGGCCGGAGCGAGAATTCTCGTCACCGGAGGCACGGGTTTTATCGGAAGTCGTCTCCTGACTCGGCTCTGTGAAGCGGGTGCTCATGTCCATGCGGTGTCACGGGAGCGGCAGCCCGACTCACACCTCACCATACAGTGGTACCAGGGAGACCTGGCCGATTTGCCGATGGCGACGTCCTTGCTGAAGGCCGTCAAACCGCATGTGATCTATCATCTCGCAGGGCATGTGGAGGGCACTCGCGAGGCGGACGCCATCGTCCCGACTTTCCAGTGTAACCTGGCGAGCACGGTGAACCTGTTGACGGCTGCTCAACGCATCGGCTGCAACAGATTCATTCTTTCCGGTTCGCTGGAAGAACCGGATACCCATAACGGCGACATCGTGCCCAGTTCTCCCTATGCGGCCTCAAAATGGGCCGGCAGTGCCTATGCCCGTATGTTTCATGCCTTGTACCAATTTCCCGCTGTCATCTTACGCGTATTTATGGTGTATGGCCCCGGACAGCGCGATCTCAACAAACTGATTCCCTACGTGATCGGCTTGTTCTTGAGGGGAGAGGCACCTGAATTGACGAGCGGTCAACGGGCCATCGATTGGATCTACGTGGATGACGTCGTGGACGCATTCCTTGCTGCGGCTCTTGCGGAAAATGTCGAAGGAAAAACGATCGACGTGGGATCCGGGAGAACTGAGACCGTGCGCGAGGTTGTGCATACCATCGCGCGGTTATTGGAACAGGACGAGGCGCCCAAATTCGGGACCAGGCCGGATCGGATATTGGAGCAAGTGCGGGTGGCCGATCCCCAGGCAGCCGAGAAATTCTTGCGGTGGACGCCACAGGTGTCGTTGGAGGAAGGCCTGAAGCGGACCATCGACTGGTATGAGCGCAATCATGGCGTATCGGCCGAGGACTATGCCGCGGTAGTTCGCGATGGACATAGGACGGAGGAGGCGGGATGATGTTCAGCGCAATCCTCCATGTCTGAGCTCAACCGCCGGCGCTGTTGATACACGAACTGCGCGCAGGGCACAGTCTTCACGTGCCCCTCGGGAAAACAGCATCATTGCGGACATCATGTCAGCTGTCCGCTGTCGCCCGTACCTTCGCCGCCTTGACGGCATCCTCGTCGTGAGAGCATCTCGCGGTCGACGTTCGCCTCAGTGTACTGTGAGGGCTTGAGCAACACCGCTTCTTCTCACCGAAGCTTCATCCCTTCTTCGACGAATCTTCATCTTTCTCGCACTATCCTAGTCTTCGCTCCGGAGCTCGTCTGACGGCGTCGTTTGGGGGCTGCGGTCGGAACTGTCATCAGGATACAAGTGGAGAACACACATGAACATTGCGCAGGTCGGTCCGTTTCATGAAGCCGTGTCGGTGTCCAGCGAAGGTCCGGAGGGACGAACGATTGCGTCGTTGACCGAGGAGTTGCTCCGTCTGGGCCATGACGTCACGGTGTTTGCCAGCGGCGATAGTCACACGGCCGGGAGGTTGATTCCTGTCGCGCCGTTGGCCATGCGAGCCTATCCGATGCCAAAGCGGCACCTGGCCGATGCCTTGGCCATGCTGGCGCTGGAGAAGGCCTTTGCTATGACGCCCGCCTTCGACATGATCCATGTCCATGCCGGTTCGGCCGCCTTTCCATTGATGCGCAGGAGCGCCATCCCCGTCGTGGCCACGATCTACGGCCCGATCGACGCTCCGGAAGTGTTGCGTCTCCATCGGGAGTTCCGTGAGTTGGTGCTCATCGCCACTTCGACCGCGCAGGTGCAACAGGCTCCCGATCTGAACTGGCAGGCAGTCATTCCGCCGGAGTCTTCACGAGGACAGATGAACCATGAGGATCTGTCTGGGCGCATCGCCAAGGCCTATGAATCCGTCTATGAATGGAGGACCCTCCGTCGCCCTGCCGATCGCCAAGACCGTGCCCTTGCGCTCTGTCAGGGCGTCTAGGTGCTGAACGTGCCCGAGGCGACGTATTCTCACGTCCGCGCATCGAATCCGGCCATCATCTTGTACTAAGATAAGTTTGACGTGCGCGCTGCGACCGGTCCGTGGGGACCTTCCTGCAGTGCGCGTGCTCTCTTAGGGGGGACCGTATGCGTATTCTCTTGGTCGAAGATGATGCCGATCTGGCTCAATTCTTGAGAAAGGGGCTCAGGGAAGAGCGGTATGCGGTGGATGTGGCGGTCGACGGCGAGCAGGGACTCCACTTCGGCACGGTGAATCCCTACGACCTGTTCATCCTCGACATCATGCTGCCGCAGATCGACGGACTGACGCTCTGTCGCCGTCTGCGTGATGCCGGTGTCACGGCTCCGGTCTTTCTCCTCACGGCGCGCGATACGACTCAAGACAAAGTATCGGGGCTGGACTTGGGGGCGGACGATTATCTGACAAAACCCTTCGCCTTTGCGGAACTGCTGGCGCGGGCGCGGGCGTTGTTGCGTCGGGGAGGCCCGCAGTTACAGGCGCGGCTCAAGGCGGCGGATTTGGAACTCGATCCCGCCACCCATCGGGTGTGGAGGAGAGGGACCGAAATCGCCCTGACCAATAAGGAATATGCCCTGTTGGATTTTCTGCTCAGGAACAAGAATCGGGTGCTGACGAGGACCGCCATCATCGAACATGTGTGGGACATCAGTTATGACCCGATGACGAATATCGTGGATGCGCATATCCGGGCGCTGCGGGCCAAAATCGACAGAGAGTTTGCGCCGCCCCTGATCACCACGGTTCGCGGCGCCGGCTATATGTTGGAAGAACAGGAGCCCCAATCGTGAACTCGCTGGGACGACTGATTCGAAGAACGGCCTTGATGCTGGTCGGGGGACTGCTGCTCGCGTTTTCCCTGCTCATCTATATCGGCGGTGAGACGTTGTTGAATCGTTATGTCGACCACCGGTTGTTGGAGTTGGCCGAAACGCTCGGGCGGATCATCGAGCAGCGTCCCGAGCTGATCCGCAATGCCGGGGGCGAACTCGTCGCCTTGGGGCAGAACGGACGCAGCCAGGAAGAGCAGCATGAACTGCGGGAGGCCTCGCATACGGTGAGGGTGCTCTCGGTGGACGGCCAGCTGGTGTGGAAGGGATCCGACGTCGTTCCTCGCCCACCGGTGCTTCGGACGTTGCTCGACCAGGTGGCGCGCGGCGAGACCGTGTTCGATCTGGTGCACTTGCAGGACGGCTCGCCCATTCGGCGTGTGTCTATTCCCGTCTCGAGAGGGGGCGAGATCCGGTACCTGCTGCAGGCGGAGGAGTCCCTCCACTACGCGCAGGAGACTCTGCGCGGACTCGCGATTCTGCTGATGATCGGCTCCGGCGCCATCATGCTGATCGCCTGGGCCGGCAGTGTTTGGATCGCCAGGATGGTGTTGACGCCGATCGAGCAACTCAGCCGTCGGGCCGAAACCATGTCGGAAGCTGATCTGGGGGAACGGCTCGTGCTGGATTCGCCCTTTCGCGAGTTCCATCGCTTGACTCATGCGTTTAATGCCATGATGGACCGGTTTCAGAAAAGTTGCCGAAGCCAGCGGCGTTTCGTGGACTACGCCGCTCATGAAATGCAGACGCCCTTGACCGTTCTCCAGGGAAACTTAGAGGTGACGCTCCAGAAGGCGAGAACGACGGCCGAGTACCGCGATGCCCTCATCGGCAACCTGGAGCAGGTGGAAAAGCTGATCACGCTGGCCCGGTCGCTACTCACATTGACCAAGGTCACAGGGGACCGTCCACCCGTGCGCCCGGAGCCCCTCTTGCTGCAGCCGCTGGTGGAAGACCTCCTCGCGGAACTTGCGCTGCTGGCCGAGGATCGACAGGTGACCCTCACCTGCGACGCGGTGCCGGTCCCGCCGGTCTCGGGCGATGCGCAATGGCTGAAACAGGCGTTGATCAATTTGCTCGATAACAGCCTTCGGTATACGCCGCCGGGCGGCAAAGTCATCGTGCGACTGCGGCATGTGGAGGGGCGTGTCGAGATAGCCGTGAGGGATACGGGGCATGGCATCGAACCGGAGCACCTGCCCCATTTGTTTGAACATTTCTACCGCACCGACAAGGCGCGGGCGCGGGATTCCGGCGGCACCGGACTCGGACTGGCCATCGTGAAGGGCATTGTGGAGGCGCACGGGGGAACGGTTGCGGTCGAGACGAAGGTGGGAATGGGGTCTGAATTCACGTTGCGATTGCCGATTCCGACCAGGGAGCCGGTCGAAGTGTAGGGCGAGAATGCAGGAGGCCGGTGGTGCTACGGGGTGTAGATAACGGAGACCCTCGCAAGGAAGTCGGTCAGCTGGGTCACTTCCGCGGCGACCGACACGGGATCCTGTGCGATGGCTGCCTGTTCAAGCCGGTCGCCGATTGTGCTGATCTGATCGAAGCCGTACCCCCCGCCGTCGCCCTTCATGCGATGCCCCAACAGGCGGATCGTGGTGAGGTCACCCTGCTTCAGGCAGGCCTCGATCGTCGCAAGATCTCGCCGGCGGTTGGCGAGAAATCCAGGGACGATGGCCTCGAGGTCCTGACTGATCTGGACGAGGATGGTGGTCTGATGGCTGTCAGGGCTGGTCGGCATCACTGGGCGCGTGTCTTTTCGTAGGCTGCGAGCAACTCCAGCAGCGTGGTTCGTTTGAGCGGTTTGGTCATGTGGGCGTTGCATCCCGCCTCGAAGATGCGTGCCGACTCCTCTTTCAGCGCCAGGGCGGTCAAGGCGACGATTTGGACTGCGGGGAGGCCCTGTTCCTGTTCCAAGCGCCGAATGGTCTTGGTGGCTGTCAGCCCGTCCATGACCGGCATCTGCATATCCATGAGGATCACGTCATAGTGTCCGTTCTGGAACTTGGCGACGCCGATCTGCCCATTATCGGCCAGATCGATCCGGTGCGTCGTGTTCTTCAGATACGACTGGATCAGCACCTGATTGTCTGGTGAATCCTCCACCAGCAGGATCCGCAAGGAGCGCCCTTGTGGTGCGACCGGAGGGGGCGCGCTCGATGGGGCGGCAGGCAGGCCGCGCTTGCTTCGCCCCAAGGCGATGCTGATGGTTTGCTGAAGGTCGGACCGTCGGATGGGCTTGACGAGGTATCCGCCTAGGCCGAGGTCGTACGTCTTCGCGATATCATCGGCCCAGCGGTCTGAGGCCAGCATGATGATAGTCAGATCCTTGAGCCGCGGATCCGCGTGGAGGCGCTCGATGACTTCGAATCCGTCCATGCCGGGCATTCGACAGTCTAGGAGCAACAGGTCAAACCGTGTTCCGGAGTGTAACGCGGTTTCGAACGCTTCCATCGCCTGTTCGCCGCTGTCCGCCTCGACCACATCCGCGCCCCAGGCGAAGAGGGTCTCCCGCAGGATCAAGCGATTGGTCGGGTAATCATCCACGACGAGACAGCGGACCCCGCTGAGGTTCATGGCCCCCGTCGCCTTGGACGGTGGGGGATCGATCTGGACGCCGAGTTGCACGGCGCAATGGAACGTGCTGCCCTTGCCCAGGGTGCTCTCGACCCAGATGCGACCGCCCATCAGCCCGGCCAGCTGCTGCGAGATCGAGAGTCCCAGCCCCGTGCCACCGTACCGGCGGGCAATCGTGCTATGTGCCTGGGTGAAGGTATCGAAGATGGTGGTGATTTTGTCCTGCGGGACTCCGATGCCCGTATCGGTGACGGAGAATCGGATGGCGCCCGGGGTCCGGCGTTCGGGGTCGTTGGTAATGGTCATCACCACCGAGCCCTGCTCCGTGAATTTGATCGCGTTGCCGAGCAGGTTCAGCAGGATCTGGTACAGGCGGTTGGGGTCGCCGATGAGATGGCAGGGCACGTCGCCTGCGAGGTGACAGACGAGTTCGAGGCCCTTCTCGTTGGCCCTGAGCGCCAGCATTTCGCTGGCCTTGTCGATGAGTTCCGACAGATCGAAGTCGATGCTGTCGAGGTCGAGCCGACCCGATTCGACTTTCGAAAGGTCCAGAATATCGTTGATCAGGCTCAAGAGGCTGGCCCCGGCCCGTCGGAAAATACGGAGGTATTTGCGTTGCTCCGGCGTCAGCGTCGTGTCCCAGAGCAGATCGGCCATGCCGATGATCGCGTTCATGGGCGTGCGAATTTCATGGCTCATGCTGGCCAGAAAGTCGCTCTTGGCGCGATTGGCGACATCGGCGGCGTCTTTCGCGCGTTGTAACTCTTCCACGCGGTGTTGCAATTCTTTGGAGGCGCGTTCGAGTGCCCGTTCGGCGCGTCGGCGGGCGGCTTGCTCGCGTTGGAGTGCGGTGAGGGGGCGGGGAGCGGTGCGAAGGGTGCGCTTGGGTGTGGTGCCTGTCGTGCGTCTCGTGTGCGGGATGCGTTTGGCCATGTCGTCGTCCGCTCGCCTGCGGTCAGTGATGGCGGTCTTCCGTCGCGGCTGGGTGAGTCGTGGAGCGGCCGTCGCGACGCCGAGGCGCCGTCAATCTTTATGGGTGTGATGCACGAGGGTCAGCACTCCGGCTTGTTTGGCCCGGTTGCGCCCTTCCTGTTTGGCTTGGTAGAGCGCCTGGTCGGCCGCTCGGATCAGGTCGGTCGGGGCGGCGACGCGACTGGGCACCGTGCACGCGAATCCCAGGCTGATGGTCACGGGATCGCCGTTCGGATGTTTCATCTCCGCTTCACAGACTTTCCGCCTGAGTGTATCTGCGACCTGCGCCGCGCCGTCGACGGTGGTCCCCGGCAGGACGATCACAAACTCATCGCCGCCGTACCGCGCGACTAAGTCGCCCGGACGATTGACGTGGCTGGATATCAGTTGCGCGACCTGGCGGAGGCATTCGTCCCCGGCCTGGTGCCCGTGGCTGTCGTTGTAGGTCTTGAAGTAATCGATATCCAGCATGATGAGCGACAGCGGCGTGGATTCGCGCGCCGCGCGCCGCCATTCCTGATCGAGGAAGTCGTCGAATTGCCGTCGGTTGGTGATGCCGGTGAGCCCATCGAGGCAGGACAGCCGCAACAGCATCTGATTGGCTTCCTGCAATTGGCGCATGACCTCCAGCAGTTCCTGCTCCCGAGCCCGGCGTCGCTCGATTTCATGGACGAGCCGGAGCACGCAACGGACGCGGGTCAGCAACTCGATCTTGCTGATGGGTTTGGCCACGTAGTCGATGGCACCGGCCGCGAAGGCCAGCTGCAGGTCCACGGGATCGGTTTTGACGGTGACCATGATGATGGGGATGTCCCGATAGCGCTCCACCGCCTTGATCTGCCGGCAGGCCTCGATCCCGTTGGTGGAGGGCATGACGATATCCATCAGGATCAAATCCACCCGTCCGGCCATTTGCCGCATCCCGTCGAGGCCCAACAGACGAAAGGCGGCCGCAGCGGATTCCGCAACGAACGTTTCTTCGTACCCGGCATTGGCGAGGATGGATTGGATCAACAGACGATCGTCTGTCGAATCATCGACGATCAGGATACCCATGGTCAGTCCCCCTGAAAATGTGTCGTACGCCGATGCTAGCAGCTAGTCTGGGTAAACACCAGGGTAATGCTTTTTGATGCACGGGGTGCAGAGACCGTGACTGAATTCAGCCTCGGAGTGTTGCTGGATATATTCTTCCAATTGCTGCCAGAACCCCTGGTCGTTGCGGATTTTTTTGCAGGATGCACAGATGGGCACAAGTCCCTTCAGGACTTTCACTTCCCGCAGGGCGCGTTGCAGCTCGTCATTGCTGCGGCGGAGTTCTGCCTCGCGGGCTTTGCGGCAATCCATCTCCTGTTTCAGCATGAGGGCGGAGTTGACACGGGCGAGCAATTCCGTGCTGGTGACCGGCTTGGTGATGTAGTCCATGGCCCCGGCGGAAAACGCCGCTTGCAGGTCACCCATGGCGGTCTTGGCGGTGACCACGATGATCGGAATGTCCCGCAAGGCTTCCAGGCCCTTGATGTGCCGGGTGGCGGCAACCCCATCGATGCCCGGCATCAGAAAATCCATGAGGATCAAATCGACGGCTTGGGGGTTGTGCTGCGGTTGGTCGATGCCGAGTTGGGTATAGGCCGAGGTCGCAGAGTCGGCGATGAGCAAGCTCTGATGGCCGGCCTTGTACAGAATGGTTTTGAGCAGGAGTTGCTGGTCCGGGGAGTCATCGACGATGAGAATGCTCATGGGGTGCCTCATCCCGCTGAAGTGGCGTCGGCTGCGTCAGGAATTCTGGCTCAGGCATGGGCGGGCGTCAGGGCCGCCGCCCGGGCTGGATTCAGTATCGGCCGAAAGGGCCCAGAGGTTAAGTGCGGCCGCAGGCCGCCTACCGTTGAAGGGCGGCTTTGACCAGCTCGCTGACGACTTTGCCGTCGACGGAGTGGCCGGCGAGGCGGGCCATGACCGTTTTCATGACTTGTCCCATGTCTTTGACGGAAGAAGCACCGGACTCGGCCACCACCACACTGACGATCTGTGCGATCTCGTCGGCGGAGAGCGCGGCGGGGAGGTAGCCCTCGATGATGGTAATTTCCTGCCGTTCTTTGGCGGCGAGGTCCTGACGGTTGCCTTTTTCAAACTGTTCGGCGGCTTCCTTGCGTTGCTTGATGAGCGTGGTCATGATGCGGCTCATTCCGGCGTCGTCGAGATCCTGTTTCAGTTCCACTTCTTTGTATTGCACGGCAGCTTTAATCATCCGGATCACGTCGATGCGCAGCTGATCGCGCGATTTCATTGCCGATTTGAGATCTTCGCTGAGACGGTCATGGAGGGACATCGCATTCCTTTCCGCTTGGGGCATCGTTATGTCGTCGCGGAGGATAACGCCTTTGTGAAAGGCAGTCAACGTGATGCGCGCCGTCACGATTTCATATTGAGCGGAGAGGGGGACTATCCCATAATGCGTGATCGACGGTGGAGGCAGTGGGCTAGTCAATGAAAGGAGGTGCGGAATGGATCAGACACAGAGCAAGAGGTCTGCATGGTCTCTGGGCGTCGTGATGGTCGGAGGTCTGGCTGTCGTAGCGGGGTTGCTGGCTGGCTGTGCGAGTGAAAAGCCGAAGCCGATGGCACAACCGTCCGCAGAGCAGGTCAAAGGAAATGCGGATCGCGGCTTCGACCGCTTGAAACAGGAAGAGGGCGAGCGTCGACCGGCGGGAATGTAGTGCAGATGTTCGAGCGGTGCATCGTCTAGGGGGCGACGCGCGGGTGTTTCCAGGGCAGCAGCGCCGTGAGGGGCTTGAGGAAGGGGAGTTCCCATACCACATGCCCCTGCGGCGAGGAGACAAAGCTGCGTGGCTCGGCGAATGTTCGCAGCAGGCTCACGGCAATGACCAGTCGCAATCCCCCGGAGAGGCAGAATAGAAACGGCAGGTTCGAGGCCGGCGTGAGGTGCCACAAGCCGAGCGAGAGGTCTGCCGGCATCAGGGCGGCAAGCCAACTGCCGGTGAGCGCCCCAAGCCCCCATCCCACCGCATTCGTGGCATTGGCCAGCGCCACTCCCCTGGTGCGCTCCTCAGACCGTAACGAGTCGAATACGTAATTCTGCAGACCCAGCGACAGCCCCGCCCAGATCACGCCGCCGAAAAAGTTCACAGCCAGGAGCAAGAGATAGTGTTCGCTCAAGAGGTAGCCCATCGGCAGAAAGGGCACTGCCGAGGCGGTCAGCGTCAGCAAGGTCTTGTTGCCGTAGCGATCGCCGATCCGGCCCCAGGGCCCAAGGGTGAGGAATTGAGCCGAGATACTACTCGCCATCCATCCGGCGTATTGCAGGTAAGACCAGTGCAGGTCTCGCAAGAGATAGATCACAAAAAACGGCCCTGACAGCAGCACCGCGAAATGCATCAGCCCGGAGAAGATGAGAAACCGGCGAAAGTCGCGGCTCGCGGCCTTGGCGAGGAAGTGCCGGAATCCGTGCGGGGCCTCCAGTCGGTGCACCGGCATCAGCCGCGAGACGTGGGTCTGGCAGGCGGTGGCTCCCAGACGTGCCGCCGCGGCGCCGAGGAAAATGACGAGAAAGCCGATCCAGCTCATGTCCCATCGTTGCCCGAGTGTCAGGATCGCCCCCGCCAGCCCTAAGGCTAGAAAACTGGTGAGCGCCGTGGTGCGGGCTCGCCTGGCGAAATAGGCGCCGCGGCTCTCGGCGTCCGCGACGTCGACCAGCAGGCTGTTCCAGATCGGAGTGGTCACATGGCCGAAGCCGAAATAGAGCATGGCGCAGCCGATCAACAACCATGCGCCTTGGTCGGGGGCGATCAGCGGGAGCGACAAGATGGGGAGCCAACAAAACGCCTGTGCCCGGCCTCCGGCAATGAGGAGACGGCTCGGGATCCGGAGATACTGCAGTAACTTCACCGACGCGAGTTGCGCCACCACCCCGACGAATTGAGGCAGGGCCGATAGGATGGCGATTTGGAACGGAGAGGCATGCAGGAGTAGGGCGAACGCCGAGAAATAATTTTCCCCGCCGCCTTGCGCCGCGGCTTGACAGGCCGCATCGCCGACGCCGTATCGCCGCCCCCTGGCTTTCGCCTCGCTTTCCGAGGTCTCCGTCTCGTCCGAAGCGGTACGCTGCTGAGAAGATGAAGGCGGGAGGGAGGCGGTTGTTGAATGAGTCATGGGACCTTGCACGGCCACAAGTGCCTGGTGCAGCGGAGTGTCGGTTGAATAAGCGGCATTATATCAAAGCCGCCCGGTTTGACCCTGTTTCGATCGAATCCCAACAGGCCGGTTGACCCCTCCTTCTTGCAGTGGTTACCATAAGCCTATGGACGTCCTGACGACAAGACGAGGGGTGGGCGTGATTCGCCGGCAGGGGCGACGAGTCTCCCGTCGATTCGCCATCGCTCTGTGTGCCGCATCGATCCTGGGAGGATGGCAGACGGGCGTCGACGGGCGCGATCTCATGGTTCCGAAGGAACAAGTCACGACGGAGTTCGAGCCGACGGAAACGCCGTCGCTGGATGTGCAACAAAAGGGTGTCCCGCAATCGCTGTTCACCTGGATCAAGATGGCGCGCGGATATGAGGTGGAATGGGACACGTTCGGCCGCAAAGGCTGGTTCACGCAGGACCCGCGGCTGAAACCTATCGCCCCCGGAACGACGGTATTCACGACCGATACGCCGGCGGTCTTCATTGTGTTCGAGGTCGCTCCGCTCGAGGATCCGGCTCAGTTCGCAGCGCAAGTGTTTGCGCTCGGTGCCGATGGGAAGGCGGGAGAGACCGTCGTCGTCCAGGATAGTTTGGAAGTGCCGGGGCATGAGCGGTACGGGTTTCTGGAGTTCAAAAAGCCGGGGCCGCATTGGTCGGCCGGCACCTATCTGGTGAAGCTCTACATTACGTCGCTGGGGCAGCAACCGTTTCATGCCGTGAACCAAGTCGGCACCATGCGGTTTGTGGTCACCGACCAACCGTCTTCGGATGTCCTGCCGGCCGTGTCTGAGCCGTCCTCCCGTTGAAACTCATCCCTCGCTTGGTCTAACGTGCACCCACCGCGCGTGCCGGCGCGCGCGGGAAGGCGATTGTCATCAGGGAGCAGGGGCATGAAAGAAACCGATGCGGAGAAGTTGACGCTGTTGTATGAACGGTTTTGCGATGTGTGTTTAGTGGAGAAGGAAGTGTGGACGGAAATCTATATGCCCCGTACGTTTAAGGACGGCACGGCTGTGCGCACCAACATTCAGGATCGGTATCACGTGGTGATCGATGATCAGGGTGTGGAGGATGCGCTGGATGCCAACATTCCTCTTGGGAAGGCCGCATTGACTGCGGCCATCCAAGAGTATCGTGCGCATATCAGTTTCGAGAAACAGACCTGACGGCGATCAGCTTTTCGCGAGAAACCGTTCGACATCCTTCACGATCTCCTGCGCGAGCGGTTTCGTGCCGTGGTGATAGCGGGCCACGACGTTGCCCGAACGATCGACCAGGTACTTTTGGAAATTCCACTCCACTTCGCCGGGGAAGGGGCTTTGTTCGGTGAGGTAGCGGTAGAGCGGATGTTTGTCTCCCCCCTTTACGCTGATTTTGCTGAAGAGCGGGAACCCGACACTGTACTTGGTCAGGCAGAATCCCTTGATCTCCTCATTGCTGCCCGGCTCTTGCTGGCCGAAATTATTGGCCGGGAAGGCCAGGATCTCAAACCCCTTGTCCTTGTATGTCTCGTACATCTTTTCGAGGTCGGCATACTGCGGGGTATTTCCACAAAAGCTGGCGGTATTGACCAGCATGACGACCTTTCCCTTGTATTGGCTCAGTGAAACCGGTTTCCCGTCGATGTCGTTCAGGGTGAAATCATAGACGCTTGAAGCTTTGGCTGCCATGCGTGTTGCTCCTTGTTGTGCCGCATCCACCGAACCGAGGCCCATCGCGACGGCGCCAAGCCCAAGACCCACTGCGAGCCCAAGGACCAGAACCTTCCATGAACATGTCGGTCTATAGATCGGCATGGTATGAACTCCTTCGGTTAAAGACGTTCCAGCGCCGCGACACGCTCCTCAATCGGAGGATGGGTCGCCAGCAAGTGCAAGAATCCCGAGGTGTTGCCGGAGATCTTCATCGTGGCCAGAGCATCTTGCGTTGAATATTCGAACTGTGCGCGGTTGACCCAACGGTCGATTGCCTGCAAGGCCTTGATCATCGAGTCCTTCCCGTACACCTTGGCCGAAAACGCATCGGCAGCATATTCTCGGCGACGGGAGTGCCAACTGACGACCATCATGGCGAGGATCGAGAGCACAACCTGCAAAAAGAGATAGACCACAAAGCCCAAAATCGGGCTCCCGCTCTGGCCCTCCTCCCGATCGCCTCCTTGTGGTTGCGCCACCATCTGGTAGACGAAGTGACTAATGTAGTGCACGAAGGTGTTCATCAACCCGGCCAGGACGGTCGTCGAGAACATATCGCCGTTGAATACATGCCCCATTTCGTGCGCGAGGACGGATTTCACTTCATCTTCCCGCAAGTTCGCCAGCAGGCCGGTCGAGACCGCCACCATTGCGTTGTTCTTGCTGGGCCCTGTCGCAAACGCGTTGGGGTCCGGTGACTCGTACACCCACACTTCCGGCATGGTGATCTGAAGACGTTCCGCAATTTCCCGCACCGACCCGTAAATCACCTGCTCCGCATGAGTACGGGGCTCCGTAATCTGGGTGCAGTCCAGCATGGCTCGCGCCATCTGTTTGGAAAACAGCAAACTGATGAACGCGCCGCCGAATCCGATGACCAGCGACCAGACCAGCAACTCTTGACTAAAGACTCCCCGGACGTCGATGCCGAAGGCCGGCAGCACCATGTTTACCAGCACGCTGACGGTAATCGACAGCGTGAGGTAAATGAGGATGTTCGAAATAATCAGCAACCCGATACCCTTCAACGACTTCATATCTCTCCTCCTTGGAGGTCCGTGCCCCGTCTGTCTCTTAGGGCGTGCCACGAACCTTGGATGTCATTATACCGAACGCCGGGCCGATTGTTGGCCCCGAGGAGCAGGAATCGTATCTCCGTCCCGGTGTTCACAGATAATACCAGGTTTTAGGCCAGTCAAGACGCTCCGTTCCGGATTTGCCGGCTGGAGGGACCGACGCCGCGGTAAGGCAGGGAGCGAGGGGGTCGGTTGACCGGTTCTGAAGCCTTCTGCTAGAAACCTTGCATGCGTGTAGGTCTCTTGTCCGGCCGGCTAGCCATCCTGGTTGGTGCGATCGGCGTGACGGTGATGGGCCCAGCGCCGATTGCGGCGGCCGAACCGGCATCGCCGGTGCCCCCGCTCCAAGTGCCGGTAGATCTGGCGGACGGCCTTCAGCGGGCCACCGTCGTCCTGGACAGTTATTCCTATACCCCGCACCACTTGATCGTGCGGGCCGGAAAACCGGTTGAGTTGCTGTTGACCAGCATCACGTCGATCACACCGCACAATTTTGTCTTGAAGGATGAGGCAGCCGGGCTCTCGATCGAACGGGATGTGCGCGCCGGGAAAACAGTGACGGTGCAATTTACCCCGACGAAGCCGGGCACCTACTCCTTCTATTGCGACAAGAAGCTTCTGTTTCTTCCAAGCCACCGTGACAAAGGCATGGAAGGGACACTCGAAGTCAGATAAGCAGGTCAGGCCACGACTACTCAGCCTTCCAAGCACGAACTCCTTCACGTCATTCTCAAGCAGGTATCCCGGTCGTTTTACCTGACGCTGAATGTCCTCCCGTCGGATGTGCGCGACGAGATGGGCTTGGCCTATTTGCTTGCACGGGCGGCCGATACCATCGCCGACACCGAGTTGATCGGGCGGACGGAGCGTCTTCGATACCTGAACATGTTTCGCGACCAGTTCAGAGGCGATCAGGTGCAGCCCCAAGCTGTGCAGGCGATTCAGGCAGGCCTTCTCCCTCACCAGACCGACTCGGCTGAGCGCGTGTTGCTAGAACGATTGCCGGACTGTTTGGCGCTGTATCGGACATTCGACCAGGGGGATCGTGAGCGCATTCGTTGGTTGATGGATGTGCTGCCCAATGGGATGGAGATGGACCTGACCAGGTTTCCCGGCTCATCGTCCCAAGACCTGTCGGCGCTGGAGCGTCCCGAGGAACTGGATCGGTATACCTACTATGTCGCAGGCTGCGTAGGTGAATTCTGGACGAGAATGGTCTGTGCACATCGGCCAGCCATGAGGCAGTGGGATGTCGACCGAATGTCTGCAATCGGCGTCCGCTTCGGCAAGGGGTTACAGCTTACGAACATTGTCAAAGATATTGCCCGTGATCTCCACAACGGCCGGTGTTATGTGCCGACGCAGTGGCTGGATGAAGTCGGGCTGAAGCCGGCTGATTTGCTCAGGCCTGAGCAGTTGCCCATATTTCGTCCCATCCTCTTGCGGATGATCCGTCAGGCTGTGGAGCATTTGGACCAGGGCTGGCTTTACACCATGGCCCTGCCGCGGTTCGAAATCCGGCAGCGGCTTGCCTGCATGTGGCCGATTCTGCTGGCAGGCGAGACACTCAAGCGTGTGGCTGCGGCGCCGGATCTCCTCGACCCGACCGTCAACGTCAAGGCCCCGCGCTCGGTGGTGTATCGCGTGATGGCCCTCACCACTTTCACCGGTGCCTGCGGCTACGTCGGCACAGCCTACTGGGGCAGACTCCGCAAGCAGATCGTGTAATCCGGGTTGCAGGTTACCGACATTCTGGAGGTCGGCCGCCGCCGTGAAATCTGTCGCGGAGCCCTGGACAATCCGACTGCTCGCGGTGCTGTATGGAGCAGTTGCCGCATGGTTTGCCCCGGCCATGAGTCTGGCGGTCCTTGCGTTGCTGGGACTGCTGGTGAATCCTCGCACGATAGGACTCAGACACCTGCTGCTCGAGGTGGGAGTCGTGTCGGTCCAATTCGGAGGGGCTGCCCTTGCCTCTGTCGGGTTATGGCGTCTGCGGTGGTGGGGCCCGTGGGTCGCTTGCGTCTACAATCTGGTGTGGGGGGGAGTTGTCGCCGGGCAGGCCCTGAAAAGCGACGGAAGTCTTTCTCTCCAGGACATGGTTCTGATTGCGCTGGGGCTGTTTGCCCTACTTTCGCTGCGCCGGCGCTGAGAAGGTCGATACGAGACAGGTCTTAGCGTGCACGAGTGGTCTACGGACTACCCGTGCACACACTGGTATCCCGTTGAGGCTGGGCCGCGAGCTCGAATTTATCTCCTGCCGTGGGTGGCGCACCGCGCGACGGCCGGCCGGCTCACGCTACTTCTTTTGCGGCTCCAGCAGCTTGTCCCCCTTGCGATAGACCGCGTAAATCGCTTGTGAGGGGCAGGCATCAAGACAGAGCCGGCAGCTTTCCAGGCAGCGTGAGGGATCGAACTTGTACGGTGGCGTCGAGAGCCAGGCACTCGTGGGGCAAACCGGCATACAGATGGCCTGGTGGGTGCAACGGTCGGGGTGGCGCACCAGGTGATCGCGAATGAGCATCATAGGCTTGACTCCTTCGAAGAGACCTTGCGAGAAGATCTCGAACATGTTCTTTTGGGGAAGACTGCTCACTTCCACTCCTTGATCAGCTCAGCGAGCCGGTCTTTTAATTCTGGAAGCTGTGCTGCATTGTTGCGAATCGCGCCTAGAATGTTTTCGAGGCGGGCGATCCGTTGCGCCTCTTTATCTTTGTTCAGCAATTGATCGTATCCGGCATACGCTTCCGAATGTTTGGGCTCGAGATGGGCTCGACCGACCTGCAGCGCTTCGCCCAGTTCGTAGGGCTCCGAACGTAACAACGGTACTACCAGAAACGACCCGTCTGTACAGACGATTGCAGCCGATCCGGATTTGCTTTTGAGCGGCAACACCGTTTCCACGGTTTTTCCGACCAATTGATCCCAGGCGTGCAACAGACCGGGAAACGTTTTCATGTAGGCCACCTTTTCCATGTTGGCCTTCCATTTGTCATCGGCGGGCATAACGTTCTCGTAAGATTCTGAAGGGTGTGACCGGCTTAGATTTTTAGTGGGGAGAGCAGTGGAGAGTGGGGCTGGTCGGGCATCAGGAGTCGATCGACCAACTCTCCCCTCATAATATGGCGCTCCATGATTTCCTTCACATCGGCCTCGGAGCGGACCCGGTACCAGACCCCTTCCGGATAGACCACCACGGTTGGGCCTTGCGCGCAATAGTCGAGGCAGCCCGCTTTGTTGGCGCGCACGACACCCTTGAGGTTGAGTCGTTTGGCTTCTTGTTTGAAGCAGGCATGCAGCGCGTCGGAGCCGAGTTTGGAGCAGCTGCCGCGAGGATCGTCCGGCTCGCGTTTGTTGGTGCAGACGAATATGTGTCGTTGATAACCGGTCATGGCAACAGTTCCGGGGCTGTGTCGTTCACAGGGTGGTGCGCGAGATCAGGCGCGCGCGTGGAATTGTTCGATCAGTTGTGTGACGTCCGACGCGTTGAGCAGTGATGAACCGGCCGCTTGCGTGCCGGCGATGGCGGCAATTTCCCGGAGGCGTAATTGCGCACGCTGTTTGGCTTCTGGTTCGGACAGCGCGGAAGCTTGCCCTTTGGTGAGCTTATCGAACTCGGCGCGGATATCGCGAAAATCCCGCTGCAAATTCTTCATCATGGAGCAGGGTTCGCAGTACCATTTCGGACTTTGATCCGAAGACGGAGACAACCGGTCGTAGGTGCGCCCGAAAAAATCCTTGCCGAGCGAGAATTTCATCAATGGTGTGCCTGCGGCGCTGCAGGCGTTACAAGATCCGGCATCCATGCGCGAAGTGCTCCTCTTGGGGGAAAGACGACGATAGAAGCCGGATCTTACCGTACTGGTGTTTCGGCTGGCAAGGTGGCGTGCCGTTCACGTTGTAACGGCCTCGTCCCAGGTATAATGCAGTATGCCTGGGTGTCGGTGATGCGGGGAAGGAGGCGGGTATGGTGATCGGGGTTCCAAAGGAGATCAAGGACTACGAATTTCGGGTGAGTCTCACACCGGACGGTGTTCGCACGCTACGGCAGGCCGGCCATCAGGTGCTGGTCGAGCCGTCGGCCGGGCAGGGAAGTGGCTTTTCTGACGAGGCGTATCGGCAGGCCGGCGCCGAAATCGCACAGTCCAAGGAAGAGGTCTTTCACCGGGCAGAGCTGATTGTGAAGGTCAAAGAGCCACAATTGTCGGAGTGCGCGCTCTTCCGTCCGGGTCAGGTCTTGTTTACGTATCTACATTTGGCATCGCTGCCGGAGCTGACCAAGGCGTTGATGTCGGCTCAGATTACCGCGATCGCCTATGAAACGGTAGAGGCCAGGGACCGGAGTTTGCCGATGCTGCGACCGATGAGTGAAATCGCCGGGCGGCTGTCCGTGCAAGTCGGGGCGCACTATCTCGGGACTGTCCAAGGAGGGCGCGGAGTCCTGTTGGCCGGCGTGCCCGGTGTCGAACCGGCTCATGTGGTGGTGATCGGCGCAGGCGTGGTAGGGACCTCGGCAGTGCGCATCGCTGTCGGCTTGGGTGCGCGGGTGACGGTGATCAATCTGGATGTGGATCGGCTGCGAGCGCTCGACGATCTCTACGGGGGGCGCATTGCAACCTGTGCGGCATCCGCGTCCGCCATCGAACGGGCGGTTGTGGAGGCAGATCTGGTCATCGGTGCGGTGCTGGTACCGGGTGCTCGCGCGCCCCACGTGATTCCCCGCAGCCTGGTGGCAAACATGCAGCCGGGTTCCGTCATCGTCGATGTGGCCGTGGATCAGGGGGGCTGCTGCGAAACGACCCGGCCCACAATCCACTCGAATCCGGTGTATGTGGCGGACGGGGTGGTGCACTATTGTGTGACGAACATGCCCGGCATCGTTCCGCATACGTCAACGCGCGCCTTGACCAATGCGACGCTCCCCTACATTGTTCGTCTTGCTTCAGAGGGGGTCGCCCCGGCCATTCGCTCAGACTCCGGGCTGGCCAAGGGAGTGAACGTGATGGATGGCAACATTACGTGCCAGGCAGTGGCTGAATCACACGGCTTGCGTTTTACCCCTCTGTTGTAAGACAATCCGCTCTCCGTTTTCTGATCCGCCCGGTCGGGGCGTAGCGCAGCCCGGTAGCGCACTGCGTTCGGGACGCAGGGGTCGGAGGTTCAAATCCTCTCGCCCCGACCAAACCGCTTCTTCTCCTAATCCAGTGTCAACGACTCAGCCCGCGGAAGGGTCCTCCGCGTCGAGCACTCATGCTTTCTGCGATCCCTGCCGATAAGGGAGCAACAAGAGCGTGGACGCGCCGCGCAAACCACTAAATCGCGTGACGCCATCTAGCCGCTGTGAGAGTATCCTGGTCAAGACGCGATTCTCGCTCTGCGAAAATGTCCGTGCTCAAGGAGTTGTAGACCGATGACGGAAACCGGCGAAGCCGTGCGGGCAAAACTTCTGGTGAGCGGTCGTGTGCAAGGGGTGGGCTATCGTGCGTTCACCTGTCGCATGGCGGCCTCGCGCGGACTGACCGGCTGGGTGGAAAATCTGGATAGCGGGCAGGTGGCGGTAGATGTCGAGGGAAGCCGGAATGTCCTGGAGGAATTTCTGGCGGATCTCAGGCGGGGGCCGGTGGGGGCGCGTGTGACCCAGGTGCAAGTCGAATGGGGCAACGCCACGGGCCGGCATCACGACTTTACGATTCGGTAACAGGTAACGACCTTATGGCTCGACGTGCGACCGTGCGACAGGACACCGAGATGAATCCGCCGGTTTCGACTCGCCGCCCGCGTGCGGTGCGGGGAGACGAGGAGGAAGAGACGGACTCGCAGAGCCATGTGGATGCGAACGAGTCGGGCGGTGAACGCCCTTCGTCGGGGTCCGGGCGCGCGGAAGGCTTGGACACGATCAAGAGTTATCTGCGCGAGGTGCGCAAGTCGACCCTGCTGAATTTCAAACAGGAGCAAGCGCTGGGCAAGCGGGTCATGGCGGGCGACGAAGCCGCCCGGCAGGAGATGATCGAAGCGAATCTCCGGTTGGTCATCAGCATCGGAAAGCGCTACATGAACCGTGGATTCCCGTTTGCCGATATCGTCGAAGAAGGCAATCTGGGGCTGATCAAGGCGGTCGAGAAGTTCAACTACAAGCGCGGGTTCCGGTTCAGTACCTATGCGTCCTGGTGGATCCGCCAGTTTATCGAACGGGCCATCATCAACCAGGGGAAGCTGGTTAGACTGCCGGTGCATGTGGTTGAACGGTTGAACCGCTACCTGGCCAAGGTGGAGCAGCTCGTTCATGAACACGGGCGGGAGCCGCTGGCTGAGGAAGTCGCCGCGAAACTGAAAGTCAGTGTCGCGGAAGTCGACGACCTCAAGCAACTGGTTCGCACCACCTGCTCGCTGGATAGCCCCATCAGCGACCGTCAAGACACCTTTCTCCGGGATGTCATCGAGGATCCGCTCTGTCTCACCCCTGCCGATACCGCCGAAGGCGTGATGCGGCGAGCCGAATTGATGGCCTGGGTCAACGAGCTGCCGGAAAAGGAGCGCACGGTGATTCTGGCTCGGTTTGGACTTGACGGCGCGGAGTCGCGGACGTTAGAAGAGATCGGCCAAGACATGGGGCTGACTCGTGAGCGGGTTCGTCAGATCGAATCTGCCGCGCTGGCTCGGCTCCGTGGAATCATTGAACGGAAAACCATGAAGCGGGCGGATCTCTTATGAGAACGTCCCGATGCTCCCACACCCATGAATTACAAGGCCCTCATTCGAGAAGTCCCCGACTTTCCTAAGCCCGGCATTCTGTTCTACGACATCACCACCCTTCTCAAAAACCCTCAGGCCTTCCGTGCCATTGCCGATGACCTTGCCGCCCGTTATGACGGCCAAGGCATCGCGAAGGTGATCGGCATTGAATCTCGTGGTTTCATTCTTGGCGGCACGCTGGCCGCCCATCTTGGCGCCGGGTTTGTCCCTGTTCGGAAACCAGGCAAATTACCGGCCGACATCTATGAGGTGGAATATAACCTGGAATACGGGTCCAGCGTGTTGGCGATCCATCGGGATGCCGTCTCGGCCGGAGAGCGCGTGCTGATCGTCGACGATTTGCTGGCAACCGGTGGTACGGCGGCCGCAACGGTGGATCTTGTGCGCCAACTCGGCGGAGAGATTGCGGGCCTGGATTTCCTGATCGAACTGAAAGGCCTGAAGGGGCGGGACCGGCTGACCGGGTACCACGTGCATTCTACGCTCATCTACCCCTGAACACCCAAGATCTTGGGGAATCAGGTACTTGTCAAACGATCTATAGCGTGATATACCTGCCGAACTTTTTCGCCTTGCACTCATCACGAAAGGGTATGAGACTCTATGGCGACGAAAGTCGGCGCGAAGAAAAAAACACCAACCACGAAAGCCAAAGCCAGCGCTCCTGAAAAACCCGTGAAGAAAGAGCGTCCGGCTCCAGTAACAGCTATGACCGAAAAAGATGAAGACAGCGTAGCCGCGCGTGTGGTGGCTGCGTTGACGCAGAAAGAAACGCCAAAAGAAAAAGAAGAACGTCAGCGCCGGCGCGAGGTCTTGCAGCGAATGCTGCTCGGCAAGCGTCAGGAGATTATGCGAGAGATCGAGGGCAACCTCGGCCAATCGCTGACGGAGGATCAGCAACGCCGGTTGGAATCGGCCCGTGACGTGGGCGATCAAGCCCTCATGGATCTGGATCGCGAACTCGGCATCTCGCTCATGGAGATGCGCAACCGGAAGCGGCAGGCGATCGATGAGGCGTTGACCCGACTCAGCGAGGGAACCTACGGCATCTGCGCAGAATGCGGCATCGAAGTCAGTGAGAAGCGCCTGGAGGCCGTGCCGTTCGCGAAACTCTGCGTCCAGTGTCAGTCTCAACAGGAACTCCTCGAGAAGATCGAGAAGGAAGAGGATCGAGACTAGCGCGCTCGCGTGGTGACGATTCTTTTTCAGTTTGCCCTCAGGTCTCGCGCCTGTGAACGCACGGGTGCTCCCTCTCCGGCACCCGACCTCAATGGTCTCCGGTACTCGTGCCTCCGGCTATGACTCATCCTCAGTCGAATGCGGTGGTGTTGCTGAGCGGCGGATTGGATTCCACCGTCACGGCCGCCGTTGCGCAGCAGGACGGGTTTCGTATTCATTGCGTGACCGTCTCCTACGGGCAGCGTCATGGGGTTGAGGTGCTGCGCGCTCAGGCCGTCGCGGCGGCCTTAGGTGCGGCGGGTCATGCGATCGTGACGGTTGACCTTCGAGCCTTCGGCGGGTCCGCCCTGACGGCCGAGGTGGCGGTGCCAAAAGATCGCACTCAGATGGAACGGGCCAACGAAATTCCGGTGACCTACGTTCCGGCACGCAATACCATCTTTCTCTCGCTGGCGTTGGCGTATGCCGAAACCCTTCAGGCACAGGCGATCTATTTCGGTGCCAATGTGCTGGATTATTCCGGTTACCCGGATTGCCGCCCGGAGTTTATCCGCGCGTTTGAAGCGGTCGCCCGGCTTGGGACGAAGATGGGCGTCGAGGGGCGGCCGGTCGAGGTTCGCGCACCGCTCTTGATGCTTTCCAAGGCAGAGATCGTGCGCCGGGGACAGGGTCTCAACGTTCCATTTGAGCTGACGCATAGCTGTTATGACCCCGGGGTCGAGGGGGTCGCTTGCGGCCGGTGCGACAGTTGTCGGATTCGGCGAGAAGGCTTTCGTCAGGCGGGAGTTGAGGATCCCGTCCCCTATGCGATACTCTAACAAACAGTGAGCGCGTGCGTGCCTGAGTCGGGAGAGATGGACCGATGACGCCTGAAGAGTTTTTTATGTATCTGATCATCGCACTGGTGATCGTGACCCCGATTGCGGCGCGAGTCTATCGTCGCCTGACGTTGAACCGTACGACACAGATGTTGCGCGAGCAAATGAACCAATCGCAGCCCGGTCAGTCGGCGACGCCACCCCCGGAGCCACCGCGATGAGGCAGACGGTGGTGAGGAGCATGTCGATGAAGGCCTGGATGGTGGGGACAAGTGTTGCGGTAATGGTGGCGGCATTGGTCGCGTGCGAATCGAATGCGACCAATCAGGATGGGGCTAAGCCGGCCGGAGGAGTTACACCGGCGGATGTGCAGGTCGGTGAAGGAAAGTTCTCGGCCAACTGCGCCGCGTGTCACGGTGTCCGTGGTGTCGGAACCAAGCAGGGCCCTCCGCTTGTCCATAAGATTTATGAACCGAATCATCATGCCGATATGGCCTTCCAGCGCGCGGCGGAGCACGGCGTGCGCGCGCACCATTGGGAGTTCGGGAATATGCCGAAGATTGAAGGCGTGACGCCGGCGGATGTAGAGCAGATCATCCGGTATGTACGCTGGTTGCAACGCGAGGCAGGCATATATTGATCCGTGTTGCCTGCCGGTTCCATCCTCTCCTCATCCCGGTTCTTTCTCGTCGGTCTCCATACTCCAATACTCCGGTTTGACAACCTGCGCGTGCGGTTCGTAAGGTAGATGCATGGCCCACGAGGCCGTTGACACCCGCCAGGACCACAGGGGCGGCTCGGTTCGTTGGCGAGGCCTTTTCACAGGAGGAACCTATGCGACAGGGAGCCTGGTTCATGCTGGGAGTGGTAGGGATCGTCGGGGCATCGTTGTCGACCTCGGGCTGTGTGGCCATCGAGGCCGGTCATGAAGGCGTGATGGTTGAGCAGCCCTTCTTCTTCGGCCATGGGGGGATCGATCCGTCTCCCTCCAAGACCGGTCGCGTCTGGGTGGCGCCGACCACGAAGGTCATTGAGGTGGATGTCCGGCCGCTGCAGTATTCGGAGCATTTTGACATTATCTCCGCTGAAAATGCGCCGGTCTCGTTCGATGCCTTCCTGATCGCCAACGTCGTCGAAGGGCGCTCTCCCGAACTCATCGGTCGCTACGGAGCCACTTGGTATCAAAATAACGTGAAGGAAGCGTTCCGGACCTTCGTTCGTGAAGAAGTGCAACGGTACCCGCTCTTTCAGTTGACGACGGATCCGACGACCAGGACCAAGCTGCAAGACGCGATTGCGCGCGAGGTGCAGAATAAACTCATTGATAAGCAGAACATGCCGATTCGTCTTAACCGGGTTGTGGTCGGAAGCATTCTTCCGCCCAAAGGCGTAGTCGAACAGACGACGCAAACCATCGTGCAGGAGCAGCGCAAGATCACGATGGTCGAGTTTCAAAAGGCGGAAGAGGCGCGTGAAAAGGCAGAAAAACAGCGCGGCATCGCAGACCGGGCCTATCGTGAATCATTGGGATTGACCGCCCCGGAATTTGTCGATCTGCGCCGCATCGAGGTGCAGAAAGAAATTGTGCAGCATGCGCCGACAGCCTTGACCGTCATCATGGGATTGGAGCGGGTCGGCATCAATATGCCGTCGTCAGGGACTGATCGGTAACGCGGATCAACAGGAGTTCGTGGAGCTGAGCAGGGTAGTCGGGCCAGGCCGGACCGGTTCCGGCCCGGCCTCTGCGGCAGCCGCGCTATTTCACAACCCACACCCGGTAGCTTTTTGCGTTCAGCGGTTTGGCAATTTTGAGCGTTCCCACTTCGCCGGGATTCATTACATCATCGCCTGTCGCGGTTTTCCTGGCCGGATGCCGACTACTCCGGACGAGCACTCCTTGCTCGTCGTAAAAATCCACCATCACGTCGGCTGATTCGCGAAGCCCCCCTTGATAGGCGGTTCCCAGCCAATCCAAACGTTTGAGCGCCTGATAGGTGACGACGAGCGTGCCGTCCGTGTCCTCGCGTGCGCTGAGGATTCGCAATGCGCGATTCTGGTCCAGGACCTGGTCGGTTCCGCTCGAAGTCTGGGTCTGCAGAACCCGATCGACGGCGTCGGCATGGAAGAGCGCCTTGACCTTGCAATACACCGTGCGGCCCTGCTCGCTCTGCTGCACGATGTGCTGGTCGGACACATGTTGCGTAGCGAGGGTGTGAATCAGCCGGTGAAAGAAGGTCGAATCGACCAGGGAAGCAGTGCGTTCTTTCACCGCGACCGAGTTGCTGACAGCCTGATGCAAGGCTTCCGTACAGGCGTGCTGCTTGGCCTCGGCCAAGGTTTCCGGCTGATGCAGGGCGTAACGATAATCGCCGGTGATTTCAACCAGACCGTTATCGGAAGAGGCCTGGGCCGGCGCGACGAGTACCAGGCCGTGAAGCGTGATCGCGAAGAAGCTTCCGCCCCCTATCAGTGACAGCCATGGAGTCATACGAGCCACCTCCCTCTCAATCACCAGGTCTACATCGTGCGGTAGTCAGGCGTCGAGGTCTACGTGAGGTTATGCTACCACGCGTTCAGGGTGGCGGCAATGCGGATGAATCGGGGACTGCCGCCAACGCCTCCACAATGGCTTGAATCGTGAGTGGCGCGTTGCCCTCGGAACGATTGTTGACCAACACATAGGGCATGACCCCCTGCGAGGCTGCGGCGTGAATCAGAGAGGCGGCGTCTCGGCGCATCTGCGGCTGGACGGTGACGATCCGGTTGTACGGGGCATACCGTTCTACGGCTGAAGCGTACCGGAGCCCGAGCGGCGTGAGCAGGCGCATCACCACAAAAGCGGCGGTGAATCGTTCTCCCAGCAGTCGATGCTGCATGAGGAGCGGTGGCATCCCCGTCCAATGGTTGTACGTATGTGCCACGCCGTGGGCCTGCAGCATGTCTCGGTAGCGCGGGCTGAGCAACGCGGGATTTCTGACTTCCACGGCATAGGGATGTCCTGGCGAAAGCTTTGCGAGGAATCTGTCGAGTGCGTCCAGGAACGGCTCCGGGTCGAGACCGGTGCGCTGAAACTCGAAGATGAACGGGCCAACGCGTCCGGGCAACCCTTCGACACACGGTTGCAGCACCCGATCATGAAAGGCACTTACGTCGAGAAAGCGCGGGTTTGTTTTGCCGGCCTTGACGCCGTAGCGTGGAAGGTTGGCATAGGTCGGGATGGTGAGCTCTTCCCACACTTTGGAGCAGAAGTGAAAATCGGATGGAACCTGGGCCGCGTAGTGGGCGAGTTGCGCGGGCGTCGCGGGACGATAGAAGGTGTGGTCGATGCCGACCGTGCGGAACAGTGGTGGCCCGCCGGGCGCATAGGCGGCATACTCGGCAAGGCTCTCTTTCGAAAAGCGGCCGGCGGCATACGTACGATGGTATACCTGCCCTTGCCAGCCTTCATAGGCCCAGGAACTGGTCCCGAAACGGACACGGGCGAGGTCCATCATAGCGTCCACTCCCCGACGCGTCGGTATACTCTGGCTTTGAACGGTTGCCTGCATAACTGTCGTGGGGGCTGCTGTCGATCTTGGATGAGGTGCATGCGGGGGATTCTATCGCAACCCTGCGGAAAAACGTAGGATGCCTTGACTTGATGGAGGTCTTCACTCACACTCGCTCGACACTATGTACGACGGCACTGAGCAAGACCTGCTTCGCCTGCTCGCCTCGCGAGCCGGTATCTGTTCCGACTATCACGATATCGCCGGTACGCTTCACGTCACGAGCGACGACACCCGTCGCGCCATCCTCTCCGCCATGGGGTTTGATGTGGCGTCGCGCGAGTCGCTGACGCGGGCTCTGCTCCAGTGGGACGAAGCGCCCTGGCAACAGGTGTGCGATCCGATTCTCATCCTCCAGCAGGGCTACGGTCCCACGATGTGGACCTGCCGTCTCCCGGTCGAGGCGGACGAAGAGCCGCATCTGGCTGTCGCGTGGCAGTTGACCGACGAAAAGGGCACCACGGTTCATCGCGGAGAGGCCGGGCCTGGCCTGCAGCCCCAGGACGTTCGATTCCTGTCGGGGCGGCGGATGGTGCGCGTCGAAGTGCCGCTGGTGTCCGATCTGACGCTGGGGTATTACGACCTCTCGGTGACGAGTACGGGATGTACGGTGCCAACGAAGGGCACCCTCCGTGTGGTGGTGGCGCCCCCGCATTGTTATGTGCCGGAAGGTATTGCCCGCGGTTCTCGGGTCTGGGGGTTGGCCGTGCAACTCTACTCCTTGCGCTCGCGGACCAACTGGGGCGTCGGCGATTTCACGGACCTTACCCGGTTGGTTGAATGGGCCGGCAGGGAGCTGGGCGCAGCCATCGTCGGTCTGAATCCCTTGCACGCCTTGAAGAATTCACGCCCGCACCATCTCAGTCCCTATTCGCCCACGAGCCGTCTGTTCCTCAACGAACTCTACATCGATCTCGACCGGCTGCCGGAATATCACGCCTCGGCCGAGGCACAGCGTGTGAAACAGAGCCCCGAGTTTCAACAAACCTTGGAGCGGGCACGCACGGCTGATTGGGTGGATTCCGAGTCCGTGGCTCAGGCGAAACGGAGGATGCTGGATCTCGCCTACCGCCAATTTCTCACCGACAACTACGCGGGAACCGAACCGGCTCTGCAACCGACGAGTGCGCGCGGGTGGTTGTTGGAACGGTTTATTCGGGATGAAGGGGAGTCGCTTGAACGGTTTGCGTTGTTCCAGGTGCTGGACGAAGATCGGCGCCTGATCGAACAGACCCACAGGGTGTGGCCGGAGTGGCCGCCCCAGTATCGCAATGCCGATTCTCCGGCGTTGCGAGAGTTCGCCCGACGACATCGCAAGCGGGTCCGGTTTTTTCAGTACATGCAATGGGTGGCTGCCGATCAACTCAGAGCCGCCAAGACTCGCGCCGAACAGGTACAGATGGTGGTCGGGCTGTATCCCGATCTCGCGCTCGGCAGCGATCGAAACGGGGCGGAGGCCTGGATGCTGCAAGATGTCCTGGCGTTGGGCATGGACTGCGGGGCCCCGCCGGATGCGTTCGCGCCTCAAGGGCAAAATTGGGGATTCGCTCCGTTTAATCCGTTGCGCCTCAAGGCCACAGGATACCGATCGTTTATCGAATTGCTGCGGAAAACGTTCCGGCAGGGCGGCGCGATTCGGATCGACCATGTCATGACCCTGTTCCGCCTCTTCTGGGTCCCTCGCGGAATGACCGCCGCCGCGGGTGCGTATGTGCAGTATCCGGCCGAGGACCTGCTGCGGATCCTCGCGCTGGAGAGTACGCGTGCACAGACGCTGGTGATCGGCGAAGATTTGGGAACGGTGCCCGACTATGTGCGCGAACAGTTGGCGCGCTATAGGGTGCTCTCCTATCGGGTGTTGTATTTCGAACGAAACTGGGATGGCTCCTACAAGCACCCGTCGGCCTATCCTGATCAGTCGCTCGCGGTCGTCACCACCCACGATCTGCCGACCTTGACCGGCTATTGGACCGGAGAGGACATTCGGTTGCGGGCCAGGCTCGGCATGTATGCGCATGAACAGGCGGTGCAGCAGGCGTTCGAGGAACGAGCCCGGGATAAGCAGCACATCCTCACGGCGCTCAAAGGGATGGGAGTCTTGCCGGCCGGGGTCAGTGATCACCCGGAGCATGTTCCGGTCATGACTCCGGATCTCTGTCGGGCGATTCATGTGTATCTGGCGATGTCGCCGGCTTGGGTGGTCATGGCCAATCTTGACGACGTGATCGGCGAAGTGACACAAATGAACCTGCCCGGAACCGTGGATGCCTATCCCAATTGGTCGCGTAAACTGTCGTTGTCGCTGGAGGATCTCCAACGGGATGAACGTGTACAAGCTCTCGCTGCTGCCGTGCGAACGCTTCGGCCTTCGGTCGGAGCCAGCTAGCGGGCAAGGGATGCGTGTCCGGTCCCGCTCCTTCCCGTCCTGTGAGGGGCGGCTTCCCGCCCCGTCCGAGTGTCGCTCCCCGGTCGTTGTCTTCCCTACCCACATGAACGGTTCGATGCGCATTGATCGGTCCGCAGGCCCCTTCGCTTCGTCCGACCGGGAGTGGCCATGAAGAATCGAAACCAGGTGGTCCTGGTCATCGCCGCACTCTTATTTCTCATTGTTACAGTGATGGAATGGATGTTCCCGTTGAATGTGGTGGGGGCATTCGGGTTCGTGTTGCCGATTCTGTTAGTGGCCACGGTCAGAAATCGTGGGCTCATGATTGTGACCCTGGCTTTGTGCATTCTGGTGACGTTTATTGGATTGTTTCAGCCGGCCAAGAAAAAGGAACGTTTCACAACGGTCGTGTTTAACCGCATCATGGTAGTGTGCGTCTTGACGGGCGTGGCCTATCTCGGCGTGACCTGGGAGGAACGCAAGGCCCGCGAAGAGGCGGCACAGGCGGCATTGGCGACGCAGACAGAACATCTGCTTCGGGCGAATACCCAGCTGGTGGAGCTCAAGGATAAGCTGGCACGATCGGAACGATTGGCGACGGTGGGGGAGTTGGTGGCGTCGGTTGCACACGAAGTCGGAACGCCCTTGCACTCCATTGCCTGGCATGTGGAGGCATTATCGGAGGAGCCTGGCGTCACCCCGGAGATGCAGAAGCGTATCGGAATCATCGAGGAGCAGTTGAATCGGGTGGTGCGTATCATTCAAGATCTGCTCTCCTCCACCAGACAGCGCAAGCCGGAGCCGACGTGGTATCCGGCCGAACGCCTCATCGAGCCGGTCATCGCCCTGATGGAGCCTGGTTATCATGCCAAGGGGGTGGCGCTTCACTCGCAGGTAGCCCCGGCGCTATTGGCCTGGGCCGATGCCGAGAAGATCCACCAAGTGCTGGTCAATCTTCTCACCAATGCGCTGGCGGCTACCGGAACCGGAGGGCAGGTGACGGTCACTGCGGCGATGCGGCCGGCGTCGGCGGACGAACGGGAGCGCGCCGCCTGCACGGGCCGGTCCGATCTCGACACCGTGGTCACGCTCGTCGTGGCCGATTCGGGATGCGGCATGCCACGGGAAAACCTGGAGAGGGCCTTTCAACCGTTTTTTACGACCAAGGCGATCGGCAAGGGGACAGGGTTGGGGCTCTTTCTCAGTCGAGAGGCCGTTGTCGCCCATGGCGGTCAATTGACGCTGGAAAGTGAATTGGGAATAGGGACAACGGTGACGGTGGTGCTTCCCGGCATGCCGTCGGAGTCGGCTGCAACGTAGGAGCAGAACGCTGATGAGTCAGGCAAAACTGTTTGTGGTCGACGATGACGACGCCGCGCGTGCGCTGCTGGCCGAAGCGCTCGCCAAGGAGGGGTACGAGGTCGAGGCCTTTGCCAGTGGCCAGGCAGCCGTGGAACGCGGTCGGCACGTCCTCCCGGACGTCGTGTTGACCGACATTCGTATGGAGCAAGGCGACGGGTTCCTGGTGCTGAAGGAATTTAAACGGTTTAGTCCGGATACGTCGATTGTGCTGCTCACCGCATTCGGCTCGTTGGAAGGGGCGATCGAGGCGATCAAGCAGGGGGCGTACGATTATCTGGCGAAACCCTTCAAGAAGGACGATATCCGCCTGGTCGTCCAACGCAGTTTGGAGCATTGCCGGCTGGTGCGGGAGAATGCCCGCTTTCGTGAGGATGCGCGAGCGCGTGAACCCTGGTCGCACCTGGTCGGCAGCAGCCCGGCTATGCTGGAGGTGTATAAACTCGTCGCTCGGGTGTCGGACGGGCGGAGCACCGTGCTGATCGAAGGAGAAAGTGGAACCGGCAAGGAATTGATCGCGCGGGCGGTGCATCTTAATAGCCCGCGTCGCGACAAGCCTTTTATTCCCGTGAATTGCGGGGCGTTGCCCGATCATCTCCTGGAGTCTGAAATGTTCGGATACGAAAAGGGGGCGTTCACGGGAGCGGTCGGCGCCAAGGCCGGCTTGTTTGAAGCAGCTAACGGCGGCACCTTGTTTCTTGATGAGATCGGAGATCTGGGCCAGGCGCTCCAGGTCAAACTGTTGCGTGTGATGCAGGAGCATGAGGTTCGGCGTGTCGGGAGTACGTCGTCGGTGAAAGTCGACGCACGCATCATCGCCGCCACCAATCGCGATCTGGCCGCCCAGGTCAAGGACGGAAAGTTCCGCGATGATTTGTATTATCGCCTGAATGTGGTACGGATTGCGCTTCCGTCCTTAGCTGAGCGGCAGGAAGACATTCCGATGCTGGCCCACCATTTTTTGCAGAAATATGCCAAACACGGGTCGCATGTGCGGGGGTTTACGCCGGAAACCATGACCCTGCTCAAGCGCTACCAGTGGCCGGGCAATGTGCGTGAGTTGGAAAACGCCGTCGAGCGGGCGGTCTCGCTCAGTCATGGACCGCTGTTGCTGCCCGAAGATCTCCCGGAAGCCATTCGTGCTGAGCCTGATCCATCGGCGATGCACAAGGAGAGTCGCGGAGACGCAGATCCCGAAGCCTTACTGACTCTGGACGAAGTGGAAAAACGGCATCTCTCCCGAGTGCTCAAGGAAACCCGAGGCAACAAGGTGAAGGCAGCGAAAATCCTCGGGATTGATCGGCGAACGTTATACCGGATGGCGGAGCGATTCGGCCTGGACTTCGGCGAAGAGGGCGACGACAAATAGCCTGAGACTACAATAATCGCAGGGCGTTCTTGATCCGGCGAATTTCATTCGCGGCGCTCTGCGGCAGAGGCGTTTCCGCATCTTCCCACGTGTCGAAGAGTCCGTCTTTCCCGCGGTGGAACACTTGCAGTCGCAGCCGGGTCGTCGATTCGTCCTGCGGGACGACGCGCGCTTCCACCCGGGTTTTGCCTACTCCAAATCTCCAGCGCAGCAACCAGTTCCAAGGACTTCTGATTTCCTGCCGCATGCCCGTCGTCACATTACCGGAATCGTCCTGGTCGACCGTATAGCCGTCCTGTGACAGTACATCGGCCACGGCAGCGGTGACCTGCTCGACGGGAGCGTGGAGCGTGACGTCCATCACATCAGGCTCCGGGGAGGCAGGGCTGCCTGCACACCCGGCGATTGCTGCCACAAGGAAGAGAGCCGCACGGGATGGCAACATCCGGCTCATTTCGGCTTGCCTTCTTGCAGTCGATAGACCATGTGTGTGTCGGTCTGATCGACACCGGGAATGGCATGAATCTTCGCCAATACCAGCTGGGTCAAGGCGTCTTGATGAGGAATTTCAACGATCGTGAAGATGTCCGGCTTGCCCCAACAAGGGTCGATTTGCTTGATCTCTTTGATATCAGACAGGGCTTTCACGACGTCGGCGGTTTGTCCGGGATGGACGTTGATCAAGACGTAGGCTCGGTCGGACATAGGTGGGATTCTCCCTTGAACTAGTGCGGACAGGCGGCGAGGCTGTTCCACGAGTCGAAACCTATCGGATTGGTCCGGGTGAAGTCAATAAAACGCGTACCGAGGGAGGCAACGCGTTATTTCGGCGCGACGATCACCTCGACGCGGTACGTCTTCTCTGTGGAGGTCAAGTCGGCCTCTAGTCCACGAGGGTTTCCCACCCGTCCCTCCGGGTCATAAATAAAGCACAGCAGTGTGGCTCCATTAGGTCGAGCGGAATAGTGGACCTTATCTGCCGCAACCTGTTCGGCCAAGTCCTTGGTCGACAGGCCTGCCCGAGTTTGTTTGACGACCACCACCGTCTTCTCCCAGTCGAGAAGATAACTGGTCCGGCGT
>WBZL01000931.1_pt1 | contig 32073 bp, 29 predicted proteins | sample 5204291 | NCBI WGS metagenome assembly WBZL01 (sample SAMN12344345, study PRJNA552823) | activated sludge metagenome | biome: Activated sludge suspended growth; feature: Nitrification reactor; material: Wastewater; isolation source: activated sludge from nitrification reactor of wastewater...
GTTTTTCGGTTACCGTGAGCTTCAACTCGTTTTCCTTTACTTTGATTTTGAAGCTCAGTTTATCATAACCATTGACTGATTTAAATCTTGGAACTGCCCAAGGAACACAAAGGATTATTCATTCCCCTTCGTGAGCGTTGGGGGCCTTCGTGGTTGAGCATCTTTTTACATCTCATCAGGGTGCAATACCGGTTTGAGATCGACGACGGGCGTCCCGTCAATGGCTTCGATGGGGCCAACTTTTACACGGTTCCCCCCGATTTCCAACACAGTCACCCGGTGCAACCCCAACGGATTGGGCCGGTCGGGCGAGCGGGTGGCGAACACGCCCGTCAACGGATTCCGGACATCCCCGCGCGGGTGTACCTTCAACACCTCCCGCTCCGACTGGTGAAACCAGGTGATCACAATCAGTTCATCCCCCACGCTGACCCCTTCTAAGGCTTCCGCCAGCGCGGGAATGATCTCGATCCAGGCGTCCGGTGCGCCTTCCACCCCCTGTTTGGGGGCTTCATAGCGATCTTTGAGGGCGACTCGATCCAGCCGATGGGGTGTAAGAGGTAGGGTTCAGTCATGGTGTAGGGTCACATGGAGCATCTCATCCAACCTTCGTTGAAGAAACGCTCGTTCTGTGGGATTGTTGCACAGGGCCAGGGCACGCTCATAGGCTTCTGCGGCGGCTTCGCGTTGATGGGTCCGGCGCAAGAGGTCGGCGCGGGCGGCGTGATAGGGGTAGAAGTTTTGCGCCTGAGTATCGAGACGCAAAAGCAGACCCAACCCCGCGGGGGCACCGTGCGCCATCGCGACCGCCACCGCGCGGTTTACTTCCACCACCATTGAGGGGGTCATCCTCGCCAGGGTGGTGTACAGCGCGGCGATTTGGAGCCAGTCTGTTTCTTCGGCGGTTGGGGCTTCGGCGTGGAGGGCACTGATCGCGGCCTGCACCTGATAGGGTCCGGGGGCCGAGAGGGTCAGGGCCTCGTCCAGGAGGGTGATTCCTTCCCGGATTTGCGCCTGATCCCAACGGGCGCGCTCCTGTTCGTTCAGCAGAACCAGGTTGCCGGTCTCATCCTGCCGGGCTTCGCGCCGGGAGTCGTGCAGGAGCATCAGCGCCAACAGCCCTTTCACTTCGGCACTTTGGGGCATGAGGGCCATCAGCACCCGTCCCAGGTGGATCGCTTCTCCGCACAGTTCGTGCCGGGTGAGCGAATCGCCGCGGGTGGCGACGTACCCTTCGTTGAAGATCAGGTAAATGACGGCGAGCAGGGCAGACAACCGGCCCGGGAGCAGGTCGGCGGGGGGGACGCGGTAGGGGATGCCCGCGTTGCGGATTTTGCTCCGTGCCCGCGCCAGCCGTTGCGCCATCGTCGGAACTGGGACAAGAAACGCCCGCGCCACCTCTTCCGTGGATAGCCCGCCCAGGGTGTGCAGGGTCAGCGCCACCTGAGCCTCCACCGCGAGGGCGGGGTGACAGCAGGTGAACATCAATTTCAAACGGTCGTCGGGGATAGGGTGGTCCATTTCAGACTCGTCATCGGAAGGGGCTTCGAGGAGGACAGCTTTGCGTTCGAGAGCGGCGGCGCGGCGGATGCGGTCAATGGCACGGCGTTTGGCAACGGTGAGTAGCCAGGCCCCGGGATTGCGCGGAACGCCGTCCCCCTCCCAGCGTTCCAGCGCGTTCACCAGCGCGTCTTGCAAGGCGTCCTCAGCCAGGGCGAAATCGCCGAGTTGGCTGATCAAGGCGGCGAGGACGCGCCCGTGCTCTTCGCGAAAGATTTTTTCGACCTGTTCGGCGGCGGTCATCGGATTTCAATTTGAGTAGATCACATTGGGCTGTAGTGACGATTTCAATCGTTGTAACGGCTGTTGCATTTTGATCAATTATTTCTACAATCCCCGCTCGGCGATGAAGTCGCCGGGCTACCACACGACGCCCGCTGAACCGGGCTAAAAAAGCCGGATTTATTCGGCGTCGTTTCTTAGCCGGGGGACTTTATCCCCCGGCGGGGATTGTCAGATCAATTTTGAAATATTCAAAAGTCGTCACTACAAAATCGTGATTTACCCAAGTTATGCGCCTGGAGACCACAAAGGCCGGATTTCGATGGAGCCGTATTTGGCGGTGGGGATTTTTTCCGCCCAGCGAATGGCCTCGTCGAGGTTTTCGCACTCCACCAGAAAATACCCACCCAGTTGCTCGTGCGTCTCCGCAAACGGGCCATCGGTGAGCAGAGTTTTTTCTTCGCGCACCCGGATCGTGGTGACACTACTTTCGGGGGCGACGCCATTGCTGGAAACCAGCACCCCGGACGAATTGATTTCCTTCCTGAAATCGGCCCAGATTTTCGCGGCGGCTTGCATGTCTTCTTTCGACATATTTGCGCCAATTGCTTCGTCTGCGTACATTAGTAATAAGTATTTCATGCGTTTACACTCCTGTTTCGGTACACGATGAGGCCCGGTTCCTCGATCAATCTGCCACCGCTTTCTTCACGAGTGCGGCGATCTTTGCTTCTTCGGTGGCGGTTAAATCCGTCACGGCAAAGGCGGTCGGCCACATTGCGCCGTCGTCGAGATTTGCAATATCGTTGAATCCCAGGGTGGAGTACCGCGCATTGAACTTGCTGGCGGGCTGGAAGAAGCAGACGACCTTGCCGTCTCGGGCATAGGCGGGCATCCCATACCAGGTTTTGGGCCATAGGTCGGGGGCGTTGGCTTTGATGATCTCATGGATCCGCGCGGCCATGGCGCGATCCGGTTCTGGCATTGCCGCGATGGCGGCGAGCGCAATATTTTCTCCTTCGGCCTTGTTTTTGTTCGCACGTTCTTCGGCTTTCATCTCTTTGGCGCGCTCTTTCATCGCCGCTTGTTCCTCGTCCGTGAAGCTTTTGGATTTCTGGGGGGTACTTTTACTCTGGGTCATGTCAAACTCCTTTTGGCAAACATAGGGGTGAATTCCGGTTTATTTTTACCGTTCTATTCTAACGTCGAATAAGATGGGGACAAAATGACAGTTTCGTGGTTTTCTTATCTTTTACTCATCTTTTGGGCCATGCACCTGGCGCAGAAAACTAACGCTTGACAAATGCGTCCGTCGCGGACATAATGTGTCCATGTCGGACACATCCTCCCCCCAACCCCTCACCCCTGCCGTTTTCCACATTCTCCTCGCCCTCTCCAACGGGGATCGGCATGGCTACGGCATTATGAAACAGGTCGAGGCCGATTCGCAGGGCAAGGTGAAGATGGGGACCGGCACCCTGTACGGGTCGCTCAAACGGATGTTGGATGCGGGGTTGATCCGGGAAAGCGACAAACGCGTCGATCCCGAGCTGGATGATGAGCGGCGGATTTATTATCAGATGACGGATTTTGGGGCTACCGCACTCGCCGCGGAATTGGAACGTTATCAGCGGATCGTGACCATTGCCCAGGAACGAAAACTTTATCCCACGACCTTTGCCTATGCCCGCGGATCTTAAAACTGCCCGTTGGCTCTATCGAAAACTCCTGACCCTCTACCCACGCGCCTTTCGGGAGCGGCTTGGCGAGTCGATGGCGCAAACCTTCAACGATCTTTGCACCGAGCATACGCGTCAGTCCAAAAGTGCGACCGGGTTTCTGGTCAGCACATTTGTCGAAACAGGGGTGGGTATTGCTTACGAACATGTTTTGTTATTCAAGGAGATGAATCCCATGCAAAAAGCGCTCACCCACTTCAGCCTGTCGGCGGTTGTCAGTTTTCTGCTCACCCTGCCTTTCTTGCTAATGGAGATCGCCAGCCGAAGCACCTTCAATGAGGAATTTCCCCTCGCCCTCTTCTTTGGAATCTGGCTCAACCTGTTCGCCATCAGCCTGATTCTGCTCCCGATCCTGGCCGCCCGGTGGACGGGGAACCGAGCGCGGGCCACCTCACCCACACACGCGCTTCAGTCGCCTACAATGATGAGCGTTGGGCTTGTGTTATCCCTTGTTCTCGTCATTTTACTGGCGTCCGCCGTGTGGGAGCCTCTGCAAGGTTTGCTCAACAGTTCGAATGCGGAACCCCTTCAAGTGTATGGTCTGCAGGTTTCCAGCCAGTTGATCGTCCTCGTGGTCTTTTCAATCCCGGTGGTGGCCGGGATCATCGCGGGTGGCCCTATCGCCAACACGCTCCGGGCGGGCGGGAGTCTCTTTGCCCATCGCATTCATCTGATCGTTGTCGGGGCGATTTTGGTGCTTTTTGTGGCTGGTTTCGTCAGTTTGATCGTGGATCAGTGGCCCTGTTTTGCGGGTGTGCAGTTCTGTGATTAGGGACTGTAAAAGTATAAGTCCGCGTTTTCCGCTCGCCCCGGATTGCCAAATCCGGGCCTCCCTCCCGGCGGGATTTGGCAATCCCACCGGAGCGATCTACGAAATTATTCTTTTACAAGCCCTTAGGGAAAATTGCGTATGGCGTATGCTCAAAGGATGATCCATGCCCTCTATAAGAAACTCTTGGGTCTTTACCCGCGTTCCTTCCGGGAACGGCTTGGCGAATCGATGGCGCAAACCTTCAACGATCTCTGGCGTGAACATCAACGTCAGCATGGGCACGTATTCCGGTTTGTGTGCTGGACTTTTGCGGAGACCGTTCAAGGCATTGTTCGGGAACATCTTTGGGTAATCCTTCACGGAGATGAAATGAAAAATATCGCGTCAAATCCAAAATTAGCGGCATTGGTTGGCTTTCTTTTGGCGTGGCCCTTCATCGTACTGAATGCCATCGTTGGGAACCAAATTGAGCCGTTCCTTTCGTTCATCCGGCCCGATTCCCATACCAGTGCTTTGGAATATGGGCTACTCGCTGTCGTTTTGTCCCTCCTGCCGTTGGGTGCATTCATCGCTGTGCGGCCTATGTTTCTAAAAACAAAGGAGGGCAAGCGGAATGTGTACATCTTCAACGTTGCCCTCGCATCATTTCTCCTGGTGGGGTTTGTCTTGATCACGCTTGGCTTGGGGGCAGATATTTACCAGTGTGACGTTTTGCACATCCCCAATTGTGATTGATAGAGGAAAACATGCTCAAACACCTCACCCGCATCGTGTTGATCACCCTGTTGCTTGTGTTGTGCATCGTTTACCCATTTCTCCCCGGTGAATTTGACCGCCTTGCGATGCCGCTTTCCACGATGGCGCAGGCGTTTGGTGGGGTGGGGCTACTACTCGTGCCGTTCGGGGGGGTGTGGCTGATTTATGAATTACGCAACCGGACACGGAGAAAGCATAATCTCCCGGTCAAAGGACGCGGATATGCTTTTGCGCTCGTTTCCATGGGGGCGGGGTTACTCGTCGCCGCCGTTGTCTCTCTCGTGGCCTTTGCCACCATTGGCCCATCCTTGGCGTTGTTTGTACTGGCTTTTTGGGGCTATCTTTTCGCAAGGTTGTTTTCTGGAATGAGGCAATTGAAAAGCGCGGAGAGTCAGACTTTTAACTTTGCCCCGCTCTATCTCGTGTTTATCCCGGTGGGGATGTTTGTTTCCCAGCTAACTCTGGCGGCTCCCTTGACCGAATTTAGCCGGGAGCGTGCGATTGCCATGAGCGCAGAATTTATCCATGACATCGAAGCCTACCGCGAAACGAACGGGCACTACCCGGCTTCTCTGCTCGCGACGTGGAAAGATTATTATCCTTCTGTCGTTGGGGTAGAGAAATTCCATTACGACCCGGAGGGCGAGGCCTACAATCTATTTTTTGAACAGCCCAGATTTTTGTTCGATAACATCGGCACGCGGGAGTTCGTCGTCTACAACCCGCTGGACAAGCACAAGATCATCAGTCACACCTCTTGGATTCTATTGCTATCGCCTACCGAATTGGAAACGAGCCAGGGGTGGTATGAAGTCCATGAAACGGCGATTCCTCATTGGAAATATTTCTGGTTTGATTGATCAGGCCATCTTCTAAAAAAGAAGGTTTGGGATTACCTCCCAGACCTTCTTTTTTAGAAATCATAGACCTGTGACAACTCTTACCGTCTTCCCCCTCCACTCCCCACCGTTGTCACCACACTGGACACTTTGAAACTATCCACCTCCGTGCCGGGGGTGTACGTCCCATCCTGGTACAGCCCGTCCACTGCCGTCCCGGTCGAACTGCCTTCGACGTAGATGGTGTAGGTTTCGCCGTCCACCAGGTTGGGGGAGGAAAAGGCCAGGGATTGGTAGTTTTTCGTCGGGACGAAGGTCAGTACGTCTTCGCCCGCGCTGTTTTGAATGTGAACCAGCGTGCCTGCGGGGATGGTGGTGCCGAAGTAGATCAGCACCGCGTTTTGGCTGGATGATTCGCCCGGAGCCTGTGCCATGCCGGAACTCCCCGCGGCGATCAGCGTGCCGCCCGTCATGTTGAACCCGCCATCGTAATCGAGGGGGCCATTCATTTGCTCGGTCGGGCCGTTGACCAGCACCGTGCCACCCGTCATTTGAAATGCCCCGTTCACGTCAACCCCATCGCCATCCGCATCCACGACCACATAGCCGCCGTTGATGTAGAGATAGTAATTGCCGGAATAGTCGAAGAAGTCCACCCCCGGTCCGCCGCCCGGCCCCCCGCCAAATCCACCGCCCGCACCAAACCCGGAACTGTCATTGCCTCCGGCGACGTTGATGCCGTCATCACTGGAAACCAGGCGAATTTCCCCGCCGTTGATGGTGATGACCGCGCTTTCGATGCCTTCGTAGGAGGCGGGAATCTGGATGGTTCCGGCGTTAATTTCGAGGGCGGTGTCCGCGTGCATCCCGTCGTCGCCGCTCGTGAGGGTGAACGTGCCTCCGTTGACGATCAGCGTCCCGTTCGAGTGCAGGGCGTCGTCGGCAGAGTCAATGTTGAACGTGCCATTTTCGATGTTGAGGTTGACGACTGCCTTGATCCCTTTCGCCGACAGGGTTTCGGCGATGTTGGCCTGGTTCCCGCCGCCGGATGTGAGGGTGAAGGTACCGTTGGCGATCATGACATCGGTTTGGGCGGAAATGGCATCCCCGCCTGCCGTGATTTGGAGGACGCCGTTTTCAAGCGAGATGTAGCCTTTCGTCGCGTCTTCGTCGTTGTCCGATTTCAGCCCGTCGCCGCCCGCGTTGACCGTGAGTGTGCCGGTTTTGACGATGAGGTAATCTTTGCCGCGAATGCCATCGTCTACGGCGTTGACTGTGATCGTACCGCTCGTGATGAGCAGGCCATCTTTGCTGGCGATGCCGTCGTTGGAATTGCCGTTGACGGTCAGCGCGCCGTTGCCGAAGAGGGTCAGGTCGGCGGTGCTGAAGAGGGCGGCATTGGGTTCGTCGGTTTCGGCGTCGGGGAAGACGTAAGCGGCCGCGTCGGTGAGGGTGTTTTGTGTGCCGTCGGCCAGTTCGATGACGACTTTTTCGGCGTTGGTGACGGCAAGCGGTGCGCCGGTGGAACTGTTGAGGGTGACGCCGTTCAAAATTAGATGAACGGTGGCCTCATCCTGGGTATCTACGATGATCTGCCCGTCGGTGAGCGACCCGCTCAGGGTGTACGTGCCCGCACGGGTGATCGTGGCGAGACTGCCCTCGATGGTGACGCCGTTGATGTCGGCGGTGATCGTGTTGCCGTTCAAAACGATTTGTATGGCGGAGGTGCTGTCGTACTGGTAATCTTCGGCATCCTCGTGGGATTCGCTGTTTTCGGCGAGCGCTTCTTCGACTGTATCCGATGTGGTGCTGATGGTGGTCACTACGGTGGCGGTGCCGGAATCGCTGGTGGTGGAGAGGACGTCGGCCACACTCTGGCACGCGGCCAAAGCGAACATGGTCAAGATGCTGATAACTAAAATCCATAAAGTTTTCTTTTTCATGGGATGGCTCCTTCGTGTCTTGGGTAGTGACGATTTCAATCGTTCAACGACTGAAGTCGTCACTACCCAGGTTCATCTTGTTGGTAATTTCCCCGCATGATAGAGCATAGTTATAGAGGAGTTGTGAAGAAGGGATAGAGAAAATGTGTTTTTGGCACTCTTGACGAAGGACAAAGCTCACGCATATAATTAGTTAGTCTAACTAACTATATGAGGTTTACGATGGAAACCCTCCTCATCGAATTTATCAACACCCTCGAACATTCTCTCAAAAACATCCAGGAACAATCCGGCCTCAGCGCGGGGTTTTCCCGGCTGACGATCAGTCAGGCCCAATATTTGGACGCGATTCACACCCTCGGACAGCCCACAATTACGGAACTCGCCACCCGCCTCAATTTCGCAAAAGCCTCTGTGACGACGGGAATCAATAAACTGGTCGCGTTGGGATATGTGCTCAAAAATCAATCCAATGAGGACAAACGTGTGGTTCGGGTTCAGTTGACCTCCGCAGGCGAGGAACTTGTCAACGCAAAATTGCACGCGTTGCAGGAATATGTGGCCTTTATCGGCTCTGCCCTCACCGAAGAAGAAAATATCCAGTTTCAGGCCATTCTTTCCAAACTTGTGCGGCTGTTTAAGCAATAAAGTTAGCCAGATAAATTTTTTCGTATTGCGTATTGCATATTCCATATGACCTTACGGAATACGCAATACGCTTTGGAAAATACTTTTCTGGAGAGTTATAACAAGGACACCTATGCTCATCACGATTTTAGCGATTGGTTCAAGAGGCGACGTCCAACCCTACCTCGCATTAGGGGTGGAACTCAAAAGAACAGGCTACCGGGTGCGGATTGCCACCTTTCGGAATTTTGAATCCTTTGTCAACGACTTGGGGCTGGAATTTTTCCACGTCCACGGGGATGTCGCGCAAATTGCCGCCAGCGCCGAGATGCAAACCTCCGCCATGCAGGCGGATAACCCCCTCAAACTGCTCCTCAGTTTTAATAAACTGAAATCCTATGTGTTCGATCTCCAAAAAGATTTTTTTGACGCCTGCGAAGGGGCCGATGCGATTCTCTACCACCCCGGCGCGTCTATCGGGTATTTCATTGCCCAACATCTCAACATCCCCAGCATCCTCGCCCCACCGTTTCCGATGACCCCCACGCGCGAGTACCCGGCCTTGATTTTTTACGACCGCGCCCGCCTTGGCAAGGCGTATAACCGTCTCACGCACAAAATCTTCGAGCAGATCATGTGGATGGCCTCCAGCGCACCCGTGAAACAATTTTGGAAACAAAAGTTTGGGCGTGCGCCGAAAAACTTTGCCAGTCCATTTCCCCTTCAAACCACCCGCACCTCCCCGACGATTATCTCGTGTAGCAACTATGTCTTTCCCCAACCCTCAGACTGGCCCGCGCACGTCCACAACACAGGCTACTGGTTTTTAGAAGACGATCAGAACTGGCACCCCTCCGAATCCTTGCTCAACTTTCTCGATCAGGGTAAGCCGCCCGTGTATGTCGGCTTTGGCAGTATCGGGAACCCCGCGCTCGCCGCACAGACCACCTCTCTGGTGATTGACGCTCTGCAACGCGTGGGCCAGCGCGGGGTCCTGGCAACCGGATGGAGTGGGATGACCCAACGGGATGATCTCCCCGAAGACATTTTCATGCTGGAAAGCGCACCCCATTCCTGGTTGTTCCCCCGGATGGCTTGCGTCGTTCACCACGGCGGGGCGGGGACCACTGCCGCGGGGTTGCGCGCCGGCGTGCCAGGGGTGATCATCCCGTTCGGCAACGATCAATTTGCATGGGGACGGCGTGTGCAGGAATTGGGCGTCGGCACCTCCATTCCCCGCAAAAAACTCACGGCAGAAAACCTCTCCCAGGCAATTTCCTTCGCCCTCAAGCCGGAAATCCAAAACACGGCGAAAGACTTGGGGACCAGGATTCAAAGCGAAAACGGGGTGGAGACGGCGGTCAAAATTATTCGCGAGAGTCTAGATTCGGCCACGGCCAGGAAATAAAAAATTTCCGCATCTTCCTTTTTTCCGCGACTTTATAATTTGTCGCGGAAAAAAGGAAGATGCGGAAGGTTGGTTCATCCATGCCCGCCGGGGGATGAAGTCCCCCGTCTACCAAACGATGCCCATTGAAACAGGCTAAGCCGGATTGATCCGGCGTGGTTGGGTAGCCCGGCCATTGATGACCGGGCGGGGCCGGAAGGGAAAGGCGGCCGGATGAAAATCAGGAAGCCCGTTTCATTCGTGCCCGCCGGGGGATGAAGTCCCTCGGCTACCCAACCACGCCCGTTCAAACGGGCTAAAAAAAATCCAGACGAGTCCGGCTTTTTTTGTTGTCCTTCAGCTTGCCTACCCCTTCTTCTTCCTTTCGTAATCAAACGTCTGCGCCAACCCTTCCCGTAACGGGCGGGGGTTATAGCCCAAATCCCGTTTGGCTTTGCCATTATCGCCGATGTAAGTCGTCCCGGCCAATACCCGTTGCCCCTCGCTGGAATACACGCCCTCGATGGGGATCACCTTCTCGACCACACTCATGATCCCGGACATCATCTTCAACATGCCGGGGGGCATCGTCATGGGCATCTTTGTGCCGGATAGGTCGCTGGCAATTTTGCACCCTTCGACAAACGTGTGGCGCGGCCCGGCGATGATGTACGTCGTGCCCGGTTTGGCCTTTTCCATCGCCGCGATGTGTGCCCAGGCGATGTCGTCCACGTGCGCCCAGCAGTACGCGGTTTGTTGGGGGATGGGCTGGGTTTTGCCGTGCAAAAACCCGCGCAGGAACTCGCCCATTTGACTGGTATCTTCCGGGCCGTAGATCAGGCCGGGCTGAAGGATCACGAGCGGCAAGCCCTCCGCCACGAATTTATCCGCAATGTGATGGCCTTCCGCTTTCGTCCGGTCGTAGGCGCTCAGATGTTTGCCGGTGAACCGGTAATTTTCGTCCACCATTATCCCGTGGGTGTCGGAGTTGACTGCGAGGGTGCTGGTGTACACGCCTTTCGGGATGCCCAACGCCTTCATCAGTTCGAGCACGTTCCGTGTCCCTAGCACGTTTACCTGTTCGCCGGGGGTCGCGTCCCGCACGCCGACTTTGTACCAACCTGCAATGTGAAACACCCCGTCCACGCCCGTCATCGGGGCGCGCATGGATTCTTTCTCAGTCACATCGCCTTTGTGCAGGATCACGCCCATGTCCGCGAGGGCTTTTGCTTTCGCGGGGGTTCGGACCACCGCCCGCACCTCATGCCCCGCCTCGCGCAGTTGCCGCGCTACGACCCCACCGACAAATCCGGTTGCTCCAGTCAAAAAGTATTTCATTTTATCTCTCCAAAAACTGAAATATCTAACGCAAAGACGCCAGGACGCAAAGGTGCAAAGGATAAAAACATAAAAAGCTTTGCGTCTTTGCACCTTCGCGTCTTTGCGTTAAGAATTATTCCCTTGTAACAGGGCGATGATCATTGCGGATAACTCCGCGTTGAAATCTACGATAAATCCTTGCATCTCCGGGCGGGATAACACCTGTTGAACGACAGGAGCCGGGGCCGCGAGGTGACGCAGACCGACGATCAGAGCGTGCAGACGCAAGAGGAACCGCGCCCCCTCCCCGCGCCCGAGCGTGGACACCCGCTCTTCCAACAACGCCCCCGTCCGCGCCATCTGCACGCCCAACCGTTGTTTGAACGCCAACGCCACCTCGTAACTGACATTTTGCTCCAACACCGTCGAAAGGATTGCCAATAGCCGAAGCAACCCCGGACGTTCTGCCAGCGATTGCACGATCAGGGTTGCGATTTGATCGGGGGTCTGCTCGCCCGCTGGGGCCAGGCTCCCATCCATTTCGTCGAACCAGTCTGCCAATTGCTCCATCATGATCGCCAAAAACAACTCTTCCTTCGTCAGGAAGTACAAGTACATCGTCCCCTTTGCCAGGTCCAGCCGTTCGGCAACGCCCGCCATCGTGACGGTGGCATAGTCGGTTTCCTGGAACAGCGTCCAGGCGGTGGCGAGGATAGCCTGTTGGCGGGCTTGTTTTTGTTCGTCGCTGATGGCTCGAGGGGGCATGGGGGTGGCTCGTGGGAAGTGGGAGGAACTTGGGGGAAATGAGGGTGGGGGCGGGAAGGGTGTTTCGTTTGCAATGGAGGATCAGTAGATGAAAGTTTGGGTTTGTAGTGGGGGCTTCAGCCCCGAAACCCGGCACTGAAGTGCCTACTACGAACAAGATTTTTCATCTACTGAGGATAATTTCCCGCCTTTGTTTGGGGCTGGGGTGTTGGGGAGACGGGCGGGAAGGGTGTTTCGTTTGCAATCGAGGATAATTTCCCGCCCGTCTCGCCCTTACGAGGGCTGTAACTGACTGTGGGTCATTTGTTTTTGGAGTTTAACTGACCCTTAGTCAGTTGTCAAGGCGCGCGTTAGGATTCCATGAATCTTCGTAAAACTCCAAACATTGCATGATATGCTTTCCCTTGGGAGCTTCCGTTGAAACAGACTTCATTCCACTTTCTTTTTGCTATTTTTGCGTTGATGCTTGCGGCCTGTGCGCGCGGGGAAACGCCCCCGCTCGCCTCCCCCACCCCGCGCGGGGAGCGCACCCCCGCGGAAGCGACAGCGACCCCGCGTCCCACCGTTACCCCCACCCTGACTCCTTCCCGCACGCCGACTCCAACGCCCACCTTCACACCCACCCCTACGGCGACCGCGCAACCCATCGCCATCTCCGGCGATCCGCTTGCTGTGCTTGTGGCAGAACCCATTTCGCAACCCGGCGCGGTGTGTGGGTTTGTGGATTATTTTGACTTTCCCATTGACCCACCCGATGCCGAACGGGGACGCGGGGGGGGAGATTATGGGGTGTACCGGCAACGTTATCAGAGCAATCACGCGGGGGAAGATTGGGGCTACCAGTCCGGGGATAATTTGGGCCAACCTGTGTATGTGATTGGGCATGGGGTGGTGACGTATTCTCAGCCCTACGGGTGGGGGCTGGATCAGGGCACGGTGATTGTGCGGCATACGTTTCGGGATGGGGACACGGTGTATTCGTTTTATGGGCATCTCGACCCGCCGAGCGTGACTCTGCGCCCCGGCGATTGTCTGGGGCGGGGAGATACGGTGGGGAATATCGGCGATCCGACAGGGCGGCCGCATCTGCATTTTGAAATTCGCCTGCACAACCCCGACACGCCGGGGCCGGGATATTGGTCGGTGGACCCTACCCTCGCGGGGTGGTTGCCCCCGTCGCAAACGATTTGGGAAAACCGGATCGAGGGGCAGGCGGGCACGGTTTGGACACGGGTTCCGGTGGAGGGGAGTTCGACCTGGGTGGGGCAGGCGGGGGAGACGCTGTTGGTGGTGGAAGAAGACGAACTCCGCGCGTTGGATGGGGCCGACGGGCGGGTGATCTGGCGGCATAAGTTGGAGACAAATTTCCCGACGGTGCTGTTGTCGGCGGAGGCTGGGGTGGTGTATCTGGCGGACCCGTTGGGGCATGTGGAGGCATTGACTCTGCCGACGCCGGAGATGATGGCAGAGTGGAACAACACACTCGTGGTGCTGGACCCCGCGTGGGCGCAGGATTTGGGCGTGAATGGCTCCCCGACGCTGATGCCTTTGCCGGGGGGCGGAGTGGTGATGGCGGTGCTTCGGCAGACGACGGTGGCGTTTTCGGCGGAGGGGGAGAGGTTGTGGGAGGCGGAGGGGAGGTTGACCGTTTCGGATTGGCTGTTGCATGAGGATGAATTGGTGTTTTCGACCGGGGGTGTCACGCCCGCGGTGTGGGAGGCGACCGCGGACGGGGTGAACCTGTTGGCGGAGGGCGTGGGGGGACAGTTGGCGGGGACGGGGGACGTGTGGTTTGTGTATGCGCCGGAGGGGGTGTATCGGCTGGGGCGGGCGGGAGCGATGGAGCTAATTTACTCGTTTGGACGTGGAACGGGTTTAGGGAGTATGGTTCCTCTGCCGGAAGGCGGGGTGTTGATCGTTCACCCGGAGGTGGGAGGGGCGAGGCTGTTGGCTTTTGGGGAGACGGGCGGGTTGGTTTGGGAACGGGCGTTGACAGGGATCGAGGGCGGGCAACCCCGTGTGGTGCGGGGGGGCGAGGCTGTTTTTTTGTTGACGCAGGAAAGGCAGGGTTCGGCGGCGATTCTGCATGTGTATCAGGTGGATGTGTCTGATTTGGCGTTGGTGGAGGTGTTTGTAGGGGGGACGCGGACGGCTGATCGGGGGGAGACGTGGATCGAGGCCCTCGCCCCCGTGGAATTGCTGTTGCAAATTGGGGGCGGGCATATGCTGTTGTTGGATTTTCAGCAGGAATAGGTGGGTTCGACGTGTTGGGGGGCTGGGCAAGTCATGTATAATCACTGAAAAGTTCAATTTCGGGAGCTTCGCGCATGATTCCCCTTTCATTTGACAAAGTACCACTTTTTAATGGGCTTTTACCAGCCGATCAGGAAAAATTGACCCAAAATTTTCAGGTGGTTGAGGTTCCGGCTCAGACGATTCTGTTTTGCGAGGGCGAAGCGGCGGAGTATTTGTACATCATTTTGCAGGGACGCCTGGATATTCTTAAGGCGCTCGGGACGCGGGAGGAGCGGTTGCTGGCGACGCGGACGGCGGGGGAGTTCATCGGCGAATTGGGGTTGGTGAATCCCGATGGGCGACGGATGGCGAGTGCGCGGAGTCGGGAGCAGACGCAGGTTTGGCAAATCCGATATCAGGATTTTGAGGCGTTGTTGTTCGATAATCCGCGGATTGCGGTGGAGATGGTGCGGGTGTTGAGCGGGCGGTTGACGATGGCGCATAATTTGACGATTCAGGAGTTGCAGGAGAAAAATACGCAACTTCAGCGGGCGTACGATGAGTTGAAAGCGGCGCAAGCGGAATTGGTCGAGAAAGAAAAACTGGAGCGGGAGTTGGAAGTGGCGCGCGAAATTCAAATGAGTCTGCTTCCTCAGAAACTTCCCGCTCTGGCGGGGTTCGAGTTTGGGGCGATGATGAGACCCGCGCAGGCGGTGGGCGGGGATTTTTATGATGTGTTTCCGTTGGGGGAGGGGCAGGTGGGGGTGATCATTGGCGATGTGGCAGACAAGGGTATTCCGGCGGCGATTTTTATGGCGCAGGTTCATGCGTTGATTTATGCGGAGGCGGTCCGAAAAGTTTCTCCGGGGGAGGTTTTGCAAAAGGTGAATGCGTTGATGCAGGAAATGAACGCTTCCGGGCAATTTGTGACGGTGGTGTACGGATTTGTGGATGCGAAAGCGGGGACGTTTAACTACGCCCGTGCGGGGCACGAACTGCCGTTTTTGCTTCACCCCGACGGGCAGGTGGTGCCGCTTCCTTTGGGACAGGGACAACCGTTGGGCTTTTTCGATACCCCGATCCTTGATTTGCAAACGTTTCCCCTTCACCCTGGCGAAACTCTGCTGTTGTACACCGATGGGGTGAAGGATGAACGGAATGAACAAGGGGCGTTGTTCGGGGCGGAAGGTACGCTGGAAGCGTTGAAGTCTGCGGTCGGGTTGTCTGCTTCGGAAGTATGTCGCCATCTGTGGGCGCGTTTGGAACAATTCCGCCAAAACACTGATCAGGATGATGATATTACGTTTGTCGCGATTCGGGCTGTGTAATTGTCTTCACCGCCGATGATGGATTTGGTATTTAACTGCATGTAGGTTCTGTAGATTAATCAGCTAGAATAAAGATCATTTTTGGACATCTCGCACCGAACGATGGCAGTCCTTCATAATTTAATTCCGCATTTTATTCATGACAGGTTCAAAGAAGAGCAGTTCTCCGGGAGATTGCAGGCTGTTACCTTGTTCATGGACATTTCGGGGTCCACTGCGCTCACGCAAACGATGTTGATCCACGGCAAGCGTGGGGCGGAGATTCTCTCGACGATTTTGAATCGCGTGTTTGCACCGGTCATTCACGCGGTGTACACCCACGAGGGATTTATCACCGGGTTTGCGGGGGACGCGTTTACGGCCGTTTTCCCCTTGGACAAAGAGGATATTCCCGCCAAAGCGATCCTGGCGGCGGATGAAATTCGGCAGGCGATTGCTAATCAGAGTAATCAGATGACCGCGCTGGGGCGGTTTGTTTTAGAAGGGCGGGTAGGGATGTCTGTGGGGGAAGTGGAGTGGGGAATTGTCGGCCCCGGGGCGCGGATGGGGTATTTTTTCAGAGGCGCGGCGATTGAAGGATGCGGAAAAGCGGAAACGTTAGCTTCGGGCGGACAGGTGGTGGTGGACGAAAAATTGGGGACCCTCCTACGCGAACAGGGTATTTCGTTGCTCCCTCACCGACAGGGGTACAGCCGCCTGGCCGAGTCTGTGCCCGGAAACACGTTCTCTCCCCGAAGCAGAAAATCGATTCCTCGCCTGCCCTTGCAGGAAGCGCGGATTGCCGCCCGCTTTTTTCAACCCCGCTTGTTTGAAGCCCCGCTGATGGGCGAGTTCCGCAACGCCGCCGTGGTGTTTATTAACTTCGAGAGCCATCAGGAATTCAAAGTCCTCAAACGCTTTGTGACGCAGGCGATTTTGGCCGCCGATCAATTTGAGGGACATTTCAGTGAGATCGATTTTACGGACAAGGGCGGCGTCCTCCTTTTTTATTTTGGGGCACCCGTCGGGCACGAAGACGATGTCAAGCGCGCGCTGAATTTCATCCAAACATTTAAAGAGCGGTTGGCAGAGGAAAAACTAACCCAACTAAAATGGCGGGGCGGGATCAATTACGGGCCAGTGTATGCAGGGCTGACCGGAACCTCTTTCCGTGGCAAGTACAGTTTATTGGGCTTTACCGTCAATTTTGCGGCCCGGATGATGGAACAAACCGAATGGGGACAGGTGTACACGTCGCAAATGGTCAGCCAGGAAAAAGGATTTCTCTTTCGTCTCGCCGGGGAATTTTCCTATAAAGGGGTGGATGTTAAGGTGCCTACACACCTCTTTCTGGGAACAAGACCCACGTTTGAGAAAGTGTTCATCCAACCGATGGTGGGGCGGGAAGCGGAACTTGACGCCCTCGTTCAGGCGGCGGCCCCGATCTTTGAGGGGCAATTTGCCGGGGCGGCCATTGTGTACGGTGATCCGGGGATGGGAAAATCTCGGCTGATGCACGCTTTTCGACAAGCGTTACCCGGACGGGCGACGTGGTTAACCGCCCAAAATGATCATGTCTTGCGCCAACCGTTCCGCCCCTTCATTCATTTCCTCAAACAATATTTTCGCCAGTTTCCCGATGCCACGCACGTCACCAACCGCGCCACGTTTGAGTTGCAACTCGATCAATTGATCCGCCAACTGCAAGAACGGGCACAACTCGAAGCAAAGACCTCGCTGAATTTATTAGCAAACTCCTTGCTTCAGAAAAAAACCTTTTTGGGAGCGTTGGTCGGTTTGCGCTGGACCGATTCCCTGTTTGATCAAGTGGACGAACGCGGGCGCTTTCAAAACAATTTGCAGGCGATCAAAGCGCTCATTCTCGCGGAAAGCCGTCTGCGACCCGTTGTTTTGGAGGTGGAAGACGCCACGCGTTTGGATGAAGCCTCCCAGGAAATGCTCAATTTCCTGATGATCAACACCAGCAATTATCCGTTTTTCATCATCCTGACCACCCGGTACGAGGAAGATGGTTCGCTCCCCGCCTTCAAATTTGAGAAAATTGTCCGCCCCCTAAAAATCGAACTCCAGGAATTGTCCGAACCCACCCTGCGCATGTTGGCCAAGGATGTGCTGGACGATTCCGTGGATGACAAATTGATACGTGTTTTGCTCGAAAAAACGCACGGCAATCCTTTTTTTGCCCAACAGGTGCTCTACTATTTTCAGGATCATGGCTTGATCCAGCGCCAAAAAACTAACGAAAAAACGACCTGGCGGGTGCAGGGGCAACTTTACGATGCCTTGCCTGCGAGTATTCAGCCTATTCTCACCGCTCAAATTGACAGACTCTCGTCGGAATTGCGCGAGGCCGTCATGGTCGCCTCCGTGCTGGGCCGGGAATTTGATATTCAAGTGCTCTCGTACATGCTTCGTAAAAATGCCGAACCTGTCGCCATCGAAGGCGAAGGCGAACAAATCTGGGAAACGGTGGATGGGCTGATATACACCTTCCGGCATGAACTTCTGCGTGACGCGGCCTACAAAATCCAAATGGAGACCCGCCTCCGCACGCTTCATCAGGAGGCGGCGCGCGCTTACGAAACGATTTATCCGAATACCCTGTCCCGGTATTATGCGGAACTGATTTATCATGCCAACCGGGGGCAGGATGACGAAATCGAACGGCATTATGCCCGCTTAGCCGGACAGCAGGCCGCCGCCCGTTTTTCCAGTACCGAAGCGTTGAGCTACTTTTCCCGCGCGTTGGACCTCACCCCGGCGGATGACCTGCACACGCATTACGATTTATTGGTGGCACAAGAAAACGTCTATGAGTTGATGGGGGATCGTCTCTCGCAATTGAATACCCTCACGACCCTCTCCGAACTTGTTAAAACGCTCGGTGATCCCCACCTGCAAGCCGAAGCCTCCCTGCTTTGGGCCAATTACTGGAAAACGATCAACGACTACTCCGCCGCAAACGACGCCGTTCAACAAGCCATTCAATTCGCAGAACAGAAAGACCCGAACAGCCCTGCAACCGCTCGCCTGGTCGCGAAAAGCCACCTGATCTGGGGCCGTTTCCTGACCTCCCTCTCGGAGTACCTCCCCGCGCGGGATCACCTGACCCAGGCATTGGACATCTCCCAACGGATCGGGGACGAAATGGAGACCGCCCACGCCTTACACGGGCTGGGGACGATCTTTGCCTTTCAATCGAACTATGATTTGGCTTTACAAAATTATCGGGAAGCCTTGTTGCTCTACCGGAAAACGGGCAACCGGCGCGGAGAAGCCCACGTCCTCAACAATTTGGGCACAGTGGCCGCCGATCAGGGCAACCTCGCCGAAGAAAAAACCTATTACGAACTCTCCCTCCGTATTCGCAAAGAAATTGGAGATCGAAGCGGAGAAGCCGATACCCTCAACAACCTGGGGCTGACAGCGCGCATTCTCGGCGATTACGAACAAGCCCGCGAATATTATCATCAGGCCCTCGAAATTTACTATGAAGTACAAGATCGTTTTGGCGAACAAACGGTCCTCCACAATTTGAGCGAAGCATTTTATTACCTAAAAATGTATCCCGAAGCCTTAGCCAGTTACCGGCAAGCCCTGTACATTGCACGCGAAATTGGGGATCGGGACGGGGAAGCGCTTACCCTGCATCACATCGGGCACATTTTGCGGGATACGGGCCAACTCGATCAGGCAGAAGCCCACTATTTTCAAGCGCTTTCGCTTCACCGCGAATTGGGGCGGCTCCAATATGAACCCGAAGAACTCGCCGGTCTGGCCGATGTCGCCTTACTCCAGCAAAAACTCCCCCAAGCACGGGAATACGTCCGACAAATTGTCGCGATCCTAACGCGGAACCCTACCCTCGACGGCAGTGAAGAACCCTTCCGCGTCTATCTGACGTGTTACGAGGTCCTTAAAGCTGTCGGCGACCCGGAAGCGAACAGTCTCCTCCGCCATGCTCATGATCTCCTCACTCGGCGCAGTGCCCAAATCCTTGACTCTGAAACCCGCCGCAAGTTCATCGAAAACAACCCCTGGCACCCCATCGTCCTTAGCCTTTGGAAAAACATCCAACTCTCTTAACCCTCCCCTATGACTACCTCTCCCTCCTCCTACGATTTTTTCATCTCCTACCGTCACCGCGACCCCGACAAAAGTTGGGTGCGTAAAACGCTCGTTCCCGCGTTGGAAGCGCGGGGGTTGCGTGCCCTGATCGATTACCGCGATTTTCGCCTGGGTGCGCCCCTCGTCACCGAAATGGCCCGCGCCGTGGAAGAATGTCGGTTTACCCTGGCGGTGATCACCCGCACGTACATCGAAAGCAATTTTACTGAACTGGAAAACGTGATGGCGAAACAGCTCGGCCTGGAAAAAAGCCAGGTGCGGCTCATCGGCATCCTCCGCGACCCTGAACTGGATATCAGCAAAGTCCGGTTGGACATCCGCGGCAGTCTCATGCTCGATATGACGGATGACGATGAATTTGAGGTGTTGGTTGAACGGTTGGTGGGGGCGATTAAGAATCCGGGCGAGTGATCCGGCCTAAAGGGGACGTTTGGAGGGAATCCCAACCCGCCGGGGATACCGATCCGGGGTAGGGTGGATTTTCGCGACCACGATCAGCGCCCGGGCGTCCACCCCTGGCAGGGTCACAGACATGATCGGGCGAAGTACCCCCCCCAGCGTGGTAACCGCGTTTTCAGCCTGTTTCGTTTCCAGTTCAGCATCTTTCCCCTTTTGGGCCAGCATCTGCCCCCCGACTTTGACCAACGGCAATAAATATTCCGCGAGGATGGGCAGGGGTGCCACCGCCCGCGCGACCGCCCAATCGTATTGTTCCCGATATTGAGGGTTTTGCCCAAGTTCCTCGGCGCGGGCCGTGTGGATGTCCACATTTTCCAGCCCCAATATCCGCACCACCTCGGCGCAAAATTCAGCTTTTTTCCCCACTGACTCCACCAACGTCAGGTGCATGTCCGGCTGAACGATCTTGAGCGCCAACCCCGGAAATCCCGCCCCCGTCCCGACATCAATTACCCGCTCGAGCGGTGTCCCGCGCATCACCCGTAAGCATGTCAGCGAATCCAAAAAATGGCGACTCCATATCTCCTCAGGGTCGCGCACCGCGGTCAGGTTGAACCGCTGATTCCAGGTGTGGAGGAGATCCGCATACTGTTGGAAAGCGGTCCATTGTGCGGGAGTTAAATCCAGGCCAGGCTCGGTTTGGAGAAAATGCATGGTTAAGAAAAAAAACTCCCAACCAGAGCTGGGAGTAAATGAATCACTTGATTCCGTTTTGAAGACAATTTTGAAATGCTGATCCGTAAGATTACGTTCTGTAAAATTACATTTCGTTGTCTTCTTCGAGGCTTTTGGAACCCGGTTTCTTGAAACGATAAACAATCCGACCACGGGTCAGATCGTAGGGAGAGACTTCAACCCGTACTCGATCTCCTAACAAAATGCGGATATAAAATTTTCGCATTTTACCGGACAAATATGCCAGGACATGATGGCCATTGTCTAGTTCTACCTTGAATTGGGTTCCGGGCAAGGCTTCAACAATCATGCCATCTAGTTGGATTTTGTCGTCGATTTTGGGCATATATGGGTCTCCAGGGTTAACCGGTCTGATCTTGTTTTTGCTGTCGTCGTAAGTGTGAGCGAATGGCTTTTTGTTTTTCTAGGCGACGAGTTTCGCTTTTGGGGACGAACCAGCGTTTGAGCCGGACTTCCCGCAGAACGCCACTCCGCGCAACTTTACTGCGAAAGCGTTTGAATAATTGATCTTGTGTTTCGTTGGCACGTATGTTAACAGTGGTCAAGTTATAACTCCTAAATAAAAAAAGGCTGCACCGCGCAGCCAAAAATTTTCATGATAAAGGGGGGTGTGCAATCAAGGGAAAATGATAGCCTGACGTACTCCTTTCGCAAAACTTTGGCTACGATCTAAATGCCGCGGGGCATTATAACGCGCCAAAATGGACTTGTCAAACCCGGTGAATCGCCAGATTTACCGGGTTTGATGGCATGGTTGTAATTGCTCACATCGTATACGGGGATTCTCGTCGCCCAACATACGCGCTGAGGCGCCATTACAAAGAATCGCTACTCGCTCTTGGCCTTTTGCGGGTTCAAATACACAAACCGAAACGGATCAAAATGCTCCAAAAACAGCGGCGTGAAATCGAGCGCGCGGTATGGGGCCTGCCCAAAGGTGAGCGAATCTGTTTGCGAATCAAAAAACTGCAAGATTGGGGGCGGGCTGGCGGCGATGCACGCGAGGGCATCCGTGTGATAGGGAAACACCCCGCCCAACGTATTGACCACATATGTCCCGAGATAAGGTTCCGAAAGCGCCTTCATCATTTGCCGTAGGCCGAAGACTTTGAACATCTCCGCCATTTCGCGAAAAAGCGTTCGCCGGACTTCCCGTACATTGCCCTGAAAAATTGGCGCACCCGCCTCATCGTGAAACGAAAAGGTTTTGTAGCCCTCTTTCCGTTCCAGGCGTCCCACATTCAGACGGGCATTGAGGCCGAGAAACTCACGGTTATACGCGAGGACCGGAGCGGTGTTATTCCACAGCCCATGACAAAGCAGGCGTAAATCCGGGTTGGTAAAAATCGCTTTCAGCAAGGCCAACGGGTGATTTTCGAGCGGGGGCATGGCACGGTACGTACAGACGATGGAGAACTGGAGTTCGTTGTGCGGGCCGAGACTCGCCTCGGTAAAATCGCACACCCAGATCGTCATCAGCGCCCTGCCCGCCTGGGTCTGCACGGGATAAATTTGTTCGGTTTTCAGCAGATTCGTAACGACTGTCAAATCTGCCGTGCCACCAATCAGTAACCCGTGCCCCTCATAAATATGGTACGGCGTGGGGACGCGCCCTGTAGAAACCTGGCGTTCTCCATCCAGCGGAAAACGCGCGAAAAGAGGATGTTGGTGAGAAGTTCCCATAGTTTTATAGACGTTGAAGGATAATTTGGCGGATTGAGGCTTGAACCTGTTCCCGCGCTTGTTCCGCGTCCACGACGACCCACCGCGCGGGGTCGTCTCGAATCAGGGCGTGGTACCCCTCTCGAACGCGGCAGTGAAAATCCACCGTGTACGCGTCCAGGCGATTCCATTCCTCTTGATGGGTTTTACGTTTCAGCCCTACTTCCACGTCCAGATCGAGCAGAAGCGTCAGGTCAGGGAGCAGTCCACCGGTCGCGTACCAGATCAAAGTGCGGATTTGCTCAATATTTTGCTGGTGGCCATAGCCCTGATAGGCAATGGTCGAATCCATATAACGGTCACACAGCACGATTTCTCCCGCGGCGAGGCGGGGCTGAATAACCTGTTCCACGATTTGGGCGCGGGCGGCCTGATAGAGTAAGGTTTCCGTGCGGGGGTGCATTTCCTGATTTTTTAGATCGTGGATCACCTCGCGGATTTGCTCTCCAATCGCCGTGCCCCCCGGCTCCCGCGTCGTAAAAACAGAAAACCCGCGCTGGCGCAGAAACTCTGCCAACGCGGGGATTTGAGAAGTTTTGCCACTGCCCTCAGGGCCTTCGAAGGTGATGAACATGATGAATTGGCAATGGATGGGTGCTCATCATTGAGCATTGAATTACCGCGCTTGCTCCCGAAAAATCCGCACCCTTCGATACGGCTCTTTCCCGTAGGAGTGAGAAACCAACCGGGCCTGGCGCGCCATTTCGTGCTGGAGACGGCGCGTGTACGAAGACGCAGGAGGCAGTTCCACCCAGTTCTCGCCGTTCAATACTGCATTGATCGCCGCGCGGGTGGCCTGCATCGTCCCTTCGTCATTTTCGTCTGGCTCTTCATTCAGCGAAATATTGAACAATTCGCTCAAAAACTGCTCCATTTGGTTGATCGTGTTCGCCCGCAGAACATAAATCGGCATTCCGCGATGTTCCGCGTCCACGATGGCATGTTGCCGTTTGCGGTAATAGGACCGGAGCGTGACCAGCACATCGGCCTCCGTTACTTCGCGGGCGATGACGGCGGGCACGCCCAGTTTTTTGGCGGCTTGTGCCATGCGATTGCGTGCCACCCCGTAGGGATACACACGCACAGCAGAAAGCTTATTTCGGCGTGGGGGCGTTTCAGGTTGGTTTTCATAGGACTCTGCGAACGCGGGAGCGGTGTTTGCGTTCGGAATTCGGACCTCGTACGCGTTACCGTTGTTCGGGCGGCGTAATCCCTGGGGATCGCGGGCCGCCGTGGGCCGGGGCGTGGGCGCGTGCTCGATCTGAATCTGCCCCGCCGCATCGCGGGAGCGAATCTCCGCCGGAATGGGGTTGCCACGCAGGAGCGAGTCCACTGCGTCCCCCACATCGTGGTGAATCGCCAACCGGTCGCGGGTTTGAATCTCGATCAGCACATCAAACGTCGGCGGGGAGCGGCGCTCGAGGACCGTTTTCTGCGTCCCTCGGCGGCGCGCCTCCTCATCGGACAGAGTGACGGACTCGATCCCACCCACGAGGTCGGAGAGGGTGGGGTTCACCAACAGGTTTTCGAGCGTGTTCCCGTGGGCGGTGCCGACGAGCTGTACCCCACGTTCAGCGATGGTGCGGGCGGCGAGCGCTTCCAGTTCCCGTCCGATTTCGTCGATCACGATCACTTCGGGGTTGTGGTTTTCGACGCCTTCGATCATCACCTCGTGTTGGAGCGAGGGGGTGGAGACTTGCATTCGGCGGGCGCGGCCCACGGCGGGGTGCGGGACATCGCCGTCGCCCCCGATCTCGTTGGAGGTGTCCACGATCACGACGCGTTTGGAATCGGCCAGGATGCGGGCGGCTTCGCGGAGGAGCGTGGTTTTCCCCACGCCGGGGCGTCCCAGGATCAAGACGCTTTTTCCGCTTTCGATGATGTCTTGAATGATGTCGATCGTACCGTAGACAGCGCGTCCGACGCGGCAAGTCAGCCCGACAATGGCTCCCCGCCGATTGCGAATGGCGGAGATGCGGTGTAGGGTGCGTTCGATGCCGGCGCGGTTATCTTCGTCAAAATCCCCCACCCCCTCGACGACTTGATTGATTTCTTCGTGGGTCACTTCCCCTTCTTCGCGCAAGATCATTTCTTCTGTGGTGAATCGTGCGGTCGGTAGGCGTCCCAGATCAATGATGATTTCGAGTAGATTGTCGCTGTTATTGAATTTTTGAACGGCTTGGTTAATGGTTTTGGGGAGCACATCAAGGAGTGCGCCCAGGTCGTCAGTGATTTTTCGTTGTGTCATAGCGTTTTTTTTGCTTCCGATGAGCGTCAGACTTTCCAAAGATCAGGGTCGAAACTTCGCAATTCTTTGTGAGGGATAGGTTTACGGTCTGTCCTCGGCTTGACAGGGGTTGAAGTACATGTTGCGACTGGAATTTCTGGGTGAACCGCTTCTAAACCCTTGTTGGGGACGCGAAGCGGAAGCGTAACTTTTTGTAAGATGGCCAGGCGTTTTACCATCACGGCCTGGTAAGGGCCGGTTTCTGCGCCCATCTCGGTCAGATAAAGCTCCAGCCAGGCCTGGTGGGAGCGTACGACAAAATACAGCGGAAGGGCACCGATGGAAGGAACTTTCCGGGCGGAAGAAAGTTTCCGACTATTGAGAATTAAATTGACAATTTCATTGAGATGATCCGAGACATGTTCAATGTTGGGATGAAGGATCGGTTGTGCCAGGACGCCGTTTGGCCCATGGATGAGGTGAACATATCCAATTAACTCATCCTCTTGATAGCACACCAACCCATTAATCTGATCCCAGGGGGTGGGTTCTGTTTGCTGTACGAGGGCGGGAACCAGTGCATTATACAACTGCCTGACAGGAATGATGTCTTGCTCGACGGCGGTGCGCCAGCGTGTTACCTCGGTGGGGCTTGGAACTGGTTTGGCGATTTTCCAGATGCGCTGGCGCGCGTAGATCGCATATCCCGCTTTTCGCATAATTTCAAACGCGATAGAGCGTTCGCTGACTTCGGCTAAAAGATTGAGGGCACCATGTTTGCCTGCCTGTTGCGCTAAATGATCGAGTAATGAAATCGTGTGACTGGATGTCAACGCTGACTCAGGGGATAAAAACGTGAGTTGTGCATTGACTGTACCTGGGGTGTGAGCAAATTGCCCAATCACTTTGCTGGACTGATTTCCGTTTTCTCCAGCAACAAAGGTATAAATCCCTGTTGCGGGGGCAACGTAGGATAGCAGTGCCCCGACAGGGACCAGCGTCATCGAGCGCGTGAGTTCAAGGGACATGTCGAGACAAAGGCCTCGATCCCGATGTCGATGTAAGGTTGAGAAATCACGCCAGTCGAAGGGACGGATCATGCGAAAACTATATCACAAAGAATTTCAAAAAAGGTGGGTATCGAAGATGTGCCGACGCACACCTTTTTTATGGGTATTTTGTTTGGACGGGTTATTGGATCAAACGTAAAAAATAACGATGGAAGCGGTCATCCCGGGTGAGTTCGGGATGGAAAGAGGTGGCTAACCAATGCCCTTGTTGGGCCGCCACGATACGCCCATCCGGGAGGGTCGCCAGGGTTTGGGCATCGCCATTCACGGATTCAATCAACGGGGCACGGATGAATACGGCATGATATGGCGGGTTATCTTCGCTCAATGTGTGCAAGGCGTTTACAGGGATATCGATTTCGAAACTGGCGACCTGTCGGCCAAACGCATTTCTCTCGACAACGATGTCCATCATTCCAAGCAATGGCTGGTCTCGACGTGCATCTTTGGAAAGAAAAATTGCGCCCGCACAGGTTCCCCAAACGGGTTTGTTTTGGGCAAATGTGCGCAAGGGATCCATCAATCCATACGCAACTGCCAATTTACCAATCGTGGTCGATTCGCCGCCGGGGATGATCAACCCATCTACCTCATCCAGTTGCGCGGGAAGACGGATTTCTTGCCCATGGACTCCCAGGCGATTTAACATGTGGAGATGTTCGGCAAATGCGCCTTGCAGGGCCAGTACGCCAATCGTGATCGTCATAGCGAATGGATTACCACCCGCGTTGGGCGATTAACTCCTGATCAGGAATGGAAGTGATCTGGCGTCCGACCATCGGTTCCCCTAAATTACAACTCACCTCTGCGAGAATTTCGGGGTTATTGCAATGGGTGACCGCTTTGACGATGGCCGCCGCGCGCCGCGCGGGGTCGCCGGATTTGAAAATGCCGGAGCCGACGAAGACACCATCCACGCCGATCTGCATCATCAGGGCGGCATCTGCGGGGGTGGCGATCCCGCCCGCGGCGAAGTTCACGACCGGCAGACGCCCCAATCGCTTGGTTTCAACGACCAGTTCATAGGGGGCGCCGAGATTTTTTGCAAACGCCATTAACTCTTCATCCGGCATATTCTGCAACCGACGAATATCGCCCAGCACCGAGCGGGCGTGGCGAACGGCTTCGACAACATCCCCTGTGCCCGCTTCGCCTTTGGTGCGGATCATCGCGGCCCCTTCACCGATACGGCGAAGCGCTTCGCCAAGATTACGGCAACCGCACACGAAGGGGATTTTGAAGGCGTGTTTATTGATGTGATGTTCTTCGTCCGCGGGGGTCAACACCTCGGATTCATCGACATAATCCACGCCGATGGCTTCGAGAATCTGTGCTTCAACGAAGTGCCCAATCCGGGCTTTGGCCATCACCGGAATCGACACGGAATCCATGATTTCCTTGATTAAGCCAGGATCGCTCATTCGGGCCACCCCCCCGTGTGCACGAATATCTGCGGGGACACGTTCGAGCGCCATGACCGCACATGCGCCAGCTTCTTCAGCGATCCGCGCATGTTCCGGTGTAACAACATCCATGATAACCCCACCTTTTAACATTTGGGCAAGCCCCTTTTTTACTGCGAAGGTTCCAGTTTCTTGTGTCATGCTTTTAAAAGTCTCCGGTATTTATATACTGATGATGGAATATACAAAGATTCTACCACGCCGAAGGATGAGTTTCAATTAAGGGGGTTTAATTTGCTCCGTTGAGACTATCGATACGGTGTACACGTTAGCGTGTACACCGTATTTATTTGTTAATTAAAAAGCTAACCCACCGGGAGCCGCGGTTGTATAATTCGTCCCAGATGTTTCACGTGAAACATCTGGGAAAAATATGGATATTTTTGTTCGAATTCTTAACCCAATCTTGATGATTCTCTTCGGCCTTAGCGCAGGGATCATCGTTGCCAAACAACGTAGTGCTGAATGGAGACTTTACGGAATCGGCGCGCTGACTTTTATCGGCTCGCAGGTCTTGCATATTCCTTTTAATACCTGGGTGCTAAACCCGATTTTGCAAGCCCTCCCAGGAAATGCAAGGTATGAAGAAATGGTACGGATCGTGGCGGCAATCGCCCTGGGCTTATCCGCAGGTGTTTTCGAGGAAACTTTTCGATATTTGGTGTACCGATTTTGGATCAAGGGGGCACGTCAATGGAAGGACGCGCTTATGTTTGGCGCGGGACATGGGGGGATCGAGGCGATTGTGTTGGGTGTGATCACTTTGTTGACAGTGATCAATCTGATTGCAATCATGGATAAAGACTTAAGCAGTTTGGTCCCTGAAAGTCAACTTTCTGCTGCGCAGGCTCAAATTTCCGCTTTTTGGGTGGCCCGGTGGTACGAAGTTTTGCTGGGGGCTGGAGAGAGATTAATTGCGCTGTGCTTTCACATTTCTGCATCCGTGCTTGTTTTGCAGGTGTTTCGCAGAAGAAACATTCTCTGGCTATTTGCGGCCATTGGCTTGCATGCCGTACTTGATAGTTTGGCGGTTTATGGCTCACAAACCTGGGGCATCTATGTGACCGAAGGTGTGTTAGCTGTCTTTTCTGTCTTTTGCCTTGCGATCATTTTTTGGCTAAAGACGGATGATGAATCGAAGGATGCCGTAATGCCTGAATCCCCCTCTTTCCCAGAACTTCAAAAGGTAGAAGCTACAACAGATCAAATCGAGGACAGCAAATATGCATAATGAACCATTTATGGTGGTCGCCCAGGGCTTATCGAAAAAGTTCGAAAAAGTGACTGCGGTGGAACAAATTTCGTTTGAAATCAATGCGGGCGAAGTGTTTGGGCTTCTTGGGCCAAATGGCGCAGGGAAAACGACGACGGTGCGGATGTTGTGCGCTTTGATCGCCCCTACAAGTGGAAAGGCCAGGGTTGCAGGATTTACGCTCGGGGAACAGGATCAACTCATCCGGCGCAATGTGGGGATTTTGACAGAATCTCCCGGGCTTTATGACTCGTTGAGCGCTGAGGAAAACCTCAGTTTTTTCGCCAAGATGTATGAAGTTCCAAATGTTCAGGGACAAGTTGAGCGATATCTTCGTTTGCTTGGGCTGTGGGAGCGACGCTTTGAACCCGTAGGAACCTTTTCAAAAGGGATGCGACAAAAGTTGGCAATTGCACGGGCGATTTTGCATGAACCCCAATTGCTATTTCTTGATGAACCCACAAGTGGTTTGGATCCGGAAATGTCGCGATTGGTCCGCGACTTTATCGGAGAACTGAGGAGTGAAGGCCGCACGATTGTTTTATGTACCCACAACCTGGATGAAGCTGACCGTCTTTGTGACCGAATTGCAGTGATCAAGTCCCGCCTGTTGGCCCTGGATACGCCAAAGGCCCTTCGCCAAAAACTTTATGGGCGATCATCTGTTTTTCACTTACGACAAATGGATGCAAGGTTTCAAACCAGTCTCGAAACTTTGCCGTTTGTGCATTCTGTGCAGACATTAGATAACAAGTTGGTAATTCAATTAGATGACCCGGAAGACTATAACCCTGACCTGATCCGTCATCTTGTGGGGTTGGGAGCAGATATTCAATTTGTCGGTGAGTTACGTCGAACGCTAGAAGACGTTTACTTGCAACTTATGAATGTATCCAGGGAGGCTCCAGCGGAGAACTCATTATGAATAAAATCAAAACTCTCATAAAAAAAGAATGGATGGAGGTGTTCAAGAATCGCTTTGTCTTTTTCTCTGTAGCTTTTATGCCGCTTATTTTCACGGCCATTCCTTTGGCTATTCTTTACGGAATCTCCGCATCGGGGCAAGTTGGAGATTTCTCTATGGATGAACTTTATTCACAAATGTCAGGCATCTGCGGAGAACTCAATGTGGTGGAATGTAACCAGTACATTATCATCACCCAATTTATGCCTTTGTTTATGATGATGCCCGTCATCATTCCGGTAACGATTGCTTCTTACAGTATTGTTGGGGAAAAGGCTACCCGGACTCTCGAGCCTCTTCTTGCAACTCCGATCACCACCATTGAACTATTAGCGGGTAAAGGGTTAGCGGCAGGTATTCCCGCAGTGCTGGCTACTTGGGTCAGCTTCGCGATTTTTGTGATTGGCGGGTTGCTGATGAAAATCGAGTCAAAAGTTATCGCCAGTTTCTTTGATCCCCTTTGGTTAACCGGCATCTTCATTTTGGGGCCGCTTTTGGCCCTTGCCGCGATTAGCCTGGCCGTGATGATTTCATCCCGAACGACAGACCCTCGTGTTGCAGAACAGATATCTGGGCTATTTGTTTTGCCGCTTGCAGGTTTATTGGTGGCGCAGGCCACCGGCTTCCTTCTCTTAAATGCGACCCTGATGACCTGGATGGCGCTTGGAGTGGCTATCTTGGATGTGGGTTTGCTTGCCTTTGCTGTTCAATTATTTCAGCGGGAAAGCATTCTCACCCGGTGGAAATAACGATGAAAAAACTTTTGATCTTAATCCTTGCTTTTTTTGCCTTAACTTTACCCTTTTCTGCCTCCGCTCAAGACGAAGGGCTTGAAGTAGACTTTACGCGCGATTGGGGGTACGGAGGTTTCGCAGGGGAAATCCAGGGAAGATTTTCTTTGCGTGTTTCTGGACCAGATAATCTGGTGGAAGTTCGCTTCTTTATTGATGAAAATCGTATGGCGACAATTACAGAGCCACCTTTCAATTACCAGTTTGAAACAGATACTTTCCCCCCAGGCTCGCATACGTTAACTGTCGTTGGGGTTTTGGCAGATGGAACCGAACTTGCCGGCCCGGAATATACCCGCGTCTTTCTCTCTGCGGAGGATGCAAACAAAGCAACCTATCAACTCATTGTTCCCCTGTTGGTTGTTGTGGGCGGAATCACATTATTTGCCACCATCATTCCTTTGGTGATGTCACGTAAAGGACAATATAAATTTAAACAGTATGGTCTCGCTGGGGGAGCTGTGTGTAAACGTTGCCAGTTGCCTTTTTCGCGTAATATGTTTTCGCCCAATATGTTGTTTGGAAAATTGGAACGGTGTCCGCATTGTGGCAAATGGGCGATTGTCCCTGCGGCGACACCACAGGCGTTAGCTGAGGCAGAAGGGCGCTTTACCGATGGAGAAAATAACGTTGCATTGAATACAAATGCCCAGGCAGAGAAGTTGAAAAAGGCTTTGGATGATACTCGTTATGAATAATAACATGTCTATTTAAAAAAAAAGAATAATATATTACACTAAAACCCGGTCTGGTTTGCCTAGAAAATTATAGACAAAATTATCCCGGCAAGCTAAACTTAACGGATGAATATTCAAACTGATCTTCCTCAAACAGCAGAACTTAATTTCCAGGCTACCCGCCAAATGGTTAACCAATTGGCGCGCCTCACAGAGATTAGCGTGACCCTAAATTCAACCCTGGAAATCAATGTCCTCCTTAAGTTTATTGTTCAAACGGCAACCCAAGTTTTGGACTGTGAGGAAGCTTCCATTATGTTGTATGATGAACAACGGGGTGAATTACTTTTCACTGCCAGTAGTAATGCAACCGAAGAATTAGCTCAAATTCCAGTTCCGTTAGAAGGGAGTATTGCAGGAACCATTTTTCGGGAAAACCGGGCTATGCTCATCGCAGATGTGGAAAAAGATCCCCGGCATTTTGCACAAGTTGGCGAACAGATCAATTTTCGTCCGCGCTCCCTGCTCGGGGTCCCCATGTTGATGCGTGACAAAGTGACAGGGGTGCTTGAAGGGCTTAATAAACGGAATGGGACATTTACACAAAAAGATGCTTATCTCCTGTCCATTATTGCCTCCCAGGCCGCGGTAGCTTTGAATAACGCGCGTCTTCACGCTGAAATTCAGAACGCGTATGACGAATTGAACCGGGTCGATAAAATCAAGAGTGATTTCATGGCGATTGCCTCACATGAACTGCGTACCCCGCTGGGAGTCATTTTGGGGTACGCAACATTCTTGAAAGAAGATGCACAAGGCGAATTGTCTTCTCACGCGGATATGGTTTTGACTTCCGCCCTCAAGCTTCGTTCGTTGGTGGAAGAGATGACCAATATGAATTTACTGCGTGTGGGGTCGTTAGATTTACAAAAAGCTCCTGTAATTATTCAGCAAATCATTGTTCGGGCATACGAAGAAATTTCATCCACGGCAAAGGCGAAAAATCAAACAGTAAAACTCGATTTACCGAAAACGCCCATCAAAACATTTGTGGACTCTGCGAAAACTGAACGGGTTTTTTCCAATTTACTGAACAATGCGGTGCGCTTCACCCCAAATGGTGGAGAAATC
>WBZL01000932.1_pt1 | contig 32056 bp, 10 predicted proteins | sample 5204291 | NCBI WGS metagenome assembly WBZL01 (sample SAMN12344345, study PRJNA552823) | activated sludge metagenome | biome: Activated sludge suspended growth; feature: Nitrification reactor; material: Wastewater; isolation source: activated sludge from nitrification reactor of wastewater...
CTAATTTTCTATAGAGGATTTTTTCTTGATGTTATTTTCCATCATCATCATCATATTCTTCATTTTTTTCCATGAGCAGCATTCACTTGCTTGTAAAAAATTTAGAAATAAAAAAAAGAAGTAATTCGCTTTGAAACCAGCAGAAGATTTAAATTATTTGAATTTTTTTTGGATTTGGATTAAATTAAATTAAATTATTTGAAAAAAAATTTTTTCTTCTTCTAAAAATTGAGCATTTACTGACAAAAAAAATTATGCCAGTCAATGATAACACTTTTTTAAACACCTCTCTCTCTCTCTCTCATGCAAGTTATCTAACTGAGCATAGAATTTAAATACCGTGAACCAAAAAAAATAAATGCAGGTGTTTGCATTATTTTCTTGGGGAGTGAGCCTAAAATTGGGACACAAACCAAAAAACCCCGTTTATTACCACCAATTTTTAAAATGAGTAAATGCTCAAAAGCTATTAAAGAAACCAATAAGTTAATGATAATATTAAATTATATGTTTGGTTGTTCAATTTCATACTTAAAAAATTTAGCTGTGCGTGGACCATTTATTCAATCGCAGCCGTGACTGCGAAAGAGAGAGAGAAAAGCGGGATAGAGCCCTGTGTTGGGACTATTTCTGCAAAATGGCGACTAATAATCATACTAGAGCCAGGTGTTTGGACTAGTAAAGCAACAGTTGATGTGAATAAAGCCCTGTGTTGGGATTAGGAATTGAAATTGAAGCGATTGGGTCGTCCAAATGCAATAGTTTTTTGGTCCTATTACGGTACGATTGAATAAACCCACCATCAACACTCTATTTGAATTTAATTAATTAATTAATAAATAAATATAATTTGAATTGACAAGCCACTGCCTGTTAAGTCTGAGGCAACCTTGCGCTTAAGTAAATTAGCAACTAAATAAAGCAAATTTATAACAATTTACTGGCACCCACTTCTATTAATATTAAGTGGATAGATTGCTAATGCAGCAACAACTGAATCTTAATAAAAAAATTTAGGTGTCATTTGGAAACTCGAAATTATTTGAAGTAGGAAATCCACAAACGCGCAAATAAACGAGAAATAATATTAATTAGCTAATTAATTAGTATTAGTGGATTGAAAAGCTACCAAGCCCAAATAAACCTGTAAATTTCAAAAAGAACTAGATCAATGCTGTCTGCTGAGTTTGCTTTTCTTTCCAGGACATTTTTTCGGAGAGAAGATTTACTGCGAATTTACAAAACGAATTTCGAAGTTAAACAAAATTATAAATAAAGAAAAGACAAGTCATTTTATAAGTGATTGATTGGTGGAGACTAATAACTTTCCAAGAAAGGAATGCAAGAGTCAGAAAATTAATTTTTTTTTCACCACAGAAGCCTTACGCTTGGCCATTCATTTAAAATTGAAGAAAGTAGATTAAGCAGCAGCAGCAGCAGCAGCAGCAGCAGCAACAACAACAACAACAACACTACATTTTATAACTAAGCAAACTAAAAAATATAAATGAATAAATATATATATCAGAAACTAGAAGGAGTAACAGAGATTCTAAAGTGAAGGAAATTATTTGAACAATTTTTTTGCCTTTCTTTCTATGAAAAAATTGAGAAGCAAAAGGTTCTGTCCATTTTATAAGGCGATTTACTTATTTACTATTTTATGCATGTTAATTAGCTTTGAGAAGCTCTATTTAGATTTTAGCAAGATGAATGAATGATAAGCAAGTAAGTAAAATTATGTGGACAATATTTATTTAAATTGACTAGCTGATTGATGAATTATTTATTTTATTTAAAGAAATCATGCAGCCATTCACTCAAATAATATTAGCTAAGCAAAATTTTTAGCTTTTAGTGCAAGCTTTTAATCCCAGATAATTTATTTGTTATAGCAAATCCAGCTTTAGAAAATTAATGGCTTAGTACATAATAGAGGTGAAAAAGCTTTTCCAGTGGAATTTGCCCCTGTTTTAATTAATTACGCGCAAAAATTTTTTTAATGAAATGGGCTTCAAATTGGGCTCAAGGCTAATTAATTAAAATTGATTTCAGCCCTAAGAAAGATTTGCCAATTGGCAACGGATCAGCTAATTAAAGAATTAATTTATTAATAAAAGAGGCAAAAGCAATTTTTGGTCTTGCCCAAGAAAAAATTGATGTTATTTTCTGCTTGTTCTTGTCATATTTTATGATATGTAAATTTTGAATGAATGAATGAATGAATGTAAGAGTTCATTTTGGGGCTTGGCAAAAAAAAGTGATGAGTGCAGATTTCTGCTGCTATTATTTGCTGGGGATTGACTGGCGTCGCAGATTGAAAATAAATTTCATTATCGTAACGCCTTCTCTTGTATTTTAATAAGCAAAGCTCTTTTAAAATTTAAACTAACCAACTCTTTTTAACTGAAAATGATTTCCTCCTTCATACGGTGTTGGCAGTTCTTCGTTTTGTTGAAAGAAAAATAAATTCTACGAGAAAAAGTGCAGACTGTATTTTTTTAGAAAGGGTGATTTTGCTGCTTTGATGGGCCCTTCATAAGAGCAATAACAGCAGCAATATCAAACGTTAATTAATAAGAAAATTTAAGAGTTTTCTTATTAATTAATCTCAATACTGCAAGATTTTGATGGCTGAGTCTACTATGTTCAAGAAGAAGAGAAGAAGAAGAGCAACAGCAGCAGCAAGAGCACTCCTTCTTCGAAAAAGAAAAATAATTTTACTAAACCAGATGCACTAATAAATCTGCCTACTGAGAAAAGAAGCAGGTGCTATTTAATAAACCATCTTGAAGAAAGCCAGCAGCAGCAATAATAATGATTATTTTATTGCTGCTTTGCTCAATAAAAGAAATCAAAGGTTTCAATTTGAAAGTTAAAGTTAGTACTGAATTTTTAGCAAAAATATGCTTCTTTCTTTTATGATTAGGAATATATTTACTTCACTAAGATATTTGCCCAAACTTCTTTCAAAACTAACATGAGTATAAAAAATTTGCATTAATTTAGAGAAGTATGCGTATTATTAATTTTTTATGAAATTTTTTATAAAAGAGAGCATTTCATTGAGGTATAAGAAATAAAAGAATTTTAAATCTTATTACAATGGCCACTTCATCGCCAATTGAAAACTCTTTTCCGATGATGATGATGATGATTATCATCATCATGTGAATGAAGTACTCAAAGAAATGTTTAATTGGTTGTCTTTCTTTCTTTGGCTTCCATTAAAAAAAAGACTTTTACACAAACAAAAATCCAAGGAAACTTTAAAATAAACTAATATAGCTAGCAAAAAATATTTACTTTAAGAAATGAACACAGCTATAGATAGATAGTAGATAGCCAGCTAGAAAATAGTAGGCTTGTATCCACACTAATTCCAAAATACTAGAAGGAAGGCATTTTAAAATTCTTTCTTTCTTTGCAAGGCAGACAGACAATCTATAAATGATAACCAAAAAAAATTTTTTTTAAAAAGTCTACAAATTTTGCCAAAAGAAAATTGGGAACAGAGTGATCAATCAATTGATCAATTTTCCTCCTATATATGGTGTTTTGTTTGTTTAATAAAGAGAAATTCGAATTTGAAAGAGCTAATGGAAACTTTAAAAACCTCCAAAAGAAAAAAAAACAAAAGAAACATTCATTCACTCAGTTGTAAGTTTTTTATTGATGACTTTATGAATGAAACAGTAGGAAATGAAATAGGTATTAATTAAATATTCCCAAGCAAGAAAATATTATTATTTCGCAGATAAAAGAAATTTAGCGTAATATTTAGAAACAAAAAGGAGCAAACGAAAGCTCTCCTACAAGGCTCATTTCTGAAGAAAAGAAAAAATATTTTAAATTAATTAATTAGTTAGGGTAACTTAAAAGTCTTAAGCAGCAATTGCAAATGGATTAATTGTATAGAAATAGATTTTTCATATTATTATTATAATTTATATTAGTTTTAACCAGTATGAAACAAAATAAATTAGTCTATAGTTAATCAATATTCATAATGAGTGAGTGAGTGATTTATTTTATAATAAGTAAATGCTCTTAGAAAGCAATTTATTAAAATAATCGAATTATTTCGTTCATTCAGCCTGATTATGGCCAAATAAGCGCTTAGCATTAAACAACTTTTTTTAGTTAATTAAATTATTTCTAGCTAAATCCTTAAAGCTATTGATTAATCAGATGTTAAAGCATTCGAAGGCATACTTGCTTAATTTGCAATAATTGTAAGCAGTTAATAGGCCACAGCAGAGATTTCTCATTTTTGCTAGTCAGTCAATTAATTGAAGAATGCGTCTATTAAAAACTTCAAAGCTCACTACAGCAAACGGCAATAAACTTTGAGCTAATACTTTCCAAATGGCGATAGAACGCAATAAGGAAAATAATTTAAAAAGTGAACAACTATAAATGGACCATAAAAAATCTAATTATATAAATGCTTACTTATGAATTTAAAATAGTTTTAGAAAATAGCTCTTCACTAGGCAGATTCGAAAGTATGAACAGTTCTTTAAAATTGAAGAAGAAGAAGAAGAAGAAGATTCTTTTTCAGTTGACGATGATGATTATTTGAAAATGAATAAGATAAATTGCTTTTACTGTCATAATATGTAGCACTGAAATGATCAATTTAGCGCATTTGAATTAAGAGAGAGAGAGAGAGAGAGTAGCGTAAGGGGGAAAAAGATTTTTAAAAAAATATAAAAAAATAAGTCGAACCCACCAAAGCAAACAATTTAAACAAGAAGTGTTGATCATCGTTGTAGAAGAAGCTACTTAGCAGTCAATTGATTGTATCAGTCGGTCGGTCGGTCGATTCCTGGCTTAAATTAAGTCAATACAAATCAAATCAAATTGAGTCAAGTGAAATTAAGCCAAATCAACAATTATTCTCAAAGCTAATTACCAAGCTATTAAAATGTTTTTGCTCTGCTCCCACCAGATCTTATTTTAAAATAAAAACCCCTATACCTTTCTTATTCGCTAAAGCTTAACCGACCTCATTCAAAAACAATGAAAAAAAAATAAAGGTAAATTACTAAAATACTATAAATCTGTCTAATTCTTTTTTACTTTTGCTTCTTTATTTACACTTCTTTCTTTCTTTGTTAATTTTTTTTGCAAAACAACCACCTTTACCCCACATTGATGGCTTTTGCGATGCCAATGAAAGCTTTACCTATCAAGAAATTCAAAAGCAGGGTATCTTATCTACCACCAGCAATTAAGAGGAGGAGGAGGAGGAGGAGGAGGAGAAGAAGAAGAAGAAGACAGAAGATATAGTGTGTATTTATGCTATTATAGTATATGATTGATAATTGCTGACCACATAGACAGCAAACCAATTATCCATAAATTCTATTCGAATATCTATTATTATTATTATTATTTTAAAGCTATAGAAGAGGGTATGGGGACAATCGATTTAAATAAAGATGGCCATGAAAAAAAAAACTTAAGCAATAATAATAATAATCGTAATTAATTAATAACAACTTTTGGGAATTTAGCTCAATAAAATTTGCAATAAAAAGAACTGAAGTTGCTGATATTTACTGAGCTCTGCAGAATTTCAAATTTTAAGTTTGATATCAACGAGCATGATTCGGGATTTTATGATATAAAGAATAAAAATCTTACAGAATTAGAAAATTAGATTATTAAAAGCCCGGGCTAAGCAAAAATGGAAATCACCTAAGAGAAAATATTAGAAAGAGGCTTTCATAATACAAAAAAGGCGCTCTTATTGAAATAGGCCCGTCTGAAGATTAAAAAATATAATTATTTGAAAAATTTACTAAATAAATCTATAAATGCCCAGGACCCTCAACAACACAAGATGGCGAAAAAAATGCTACTTGCCATCGATTGATATTTCTTAATGACGAAAATTATTCCCATTTAAGCAATGAGTTAGTATCGTGGGAATTTGATCATCACTATTAAAAAAAACACATTAAATTCAGCATCGAATATGCCACTAAAATGTTAACAATGACGAAATTATACCAAGGCGAAATTTTTGAATGGTCAGAATAAAAGAAAATAGATAGTGCAGATTTAAAAAAAGAATTTTTGAAAATTGAGAGGGCTTTTGAAGTATTGGCAAGAATTTGGAAGGAAAACCACGGATAATTGCGTTAGGAAGTAATGAAATTGATTAATTTTAATAAATATTTAGACGATTTATATGGAAATAATATTAAGATTAGATGCAGTTTATGCCACAAAAAAGGGGGGTTTTGATATTTTTCATCCAGAATATTAAGAAAATCGTTATTGTTGTAATAATAATAATATAGTAACAAGCCATAATAGCATAAAATTTTTTCTTAAGTCAACTGAGGATGTTTCTAAATAATTACTCATATACGTTAGGAGAAGATCTTTGATAGGGGAGATGCTTGTTTATGTACTTTAAAAAGAAATATAAATAAATACATATCAATAATTTAAAATATCTATCAACTATAAGTTTTCGATCCATTCACTTATGAACACTTATTTTTATTATAATCACTGCCATTTTGCTTTTTAATTACAGAAACAAGATTTAGAGCTTTAAATTAATTAATTAATAAATAAATGAAAACAATTAAATTTTTGTTGCTTGCTGCCTGTCTTCATTAATAAACAGCTAGTTATTCAATCAATTAATTAATTAATTAATTAAAACTAACAACCATACTTCATTTTACTCATGCAATGAGATGCCAACCAACCAATCAACCAATCAACCAATCACTTTATTTTTTAAAAACCGCCAGCAGTAAGGTCCTATTTCATTGCATCTTTCGCATTTTTTAAATTAGAATTTGATTGTTGAATCTGGGAAATGCGGTGATTGCATTTTTTCATTTACTAATACTTTTTCAGTTACTATGGTGACTATTTTAGTAGCTATTGCTTCTTTGAAGTATTGAGCTCTTGATCCACAAAAGAGTGAGTGCTCTTCCTTGAATTGCGCGCTTCGCTGTTGCTGTTGCTATCCCTGCTGCTATTATTTTTGTGAATTTATTGACGCTATAATGACGAATAATTTTTTGCTTTTTATTTATTGATTTATTTTTTGGTTGTGAGAAATAAGCACAAAAGTATTTGCTTTCAGAAAAAGCAACGCTTGAGCCTTCTTTAAAAAAGGCTTTTATTTTTAAAAAATTTTGGGAGTATGCTAAAGCTTTATTTGCCTTATTCTTGGTTGTGTATTTCGCTTGATCGCCTTTTTCTCTAAGCAGTGCACAATTTCTCAGCAGTTTTAATTGCCTTCCAGAATATTAGAAAAGAATTTTTTCAACAATAATAATTTGATTTAAGGGGACGAAATCATACTAAAAGAGGAAAAGATAAGATATCTTTTTTATTAATTGATGAAATGCCAGCCATAAAAAAAAAATAATAGAAAGTAGGCACAATCACTGCTCAAAAAATTGAGATAACTAACTAACTCAAATAGCAAAACTTAGGATCTTCCACGAATAAAATTCTCAATGGACACAGTAAAATCGAATTAAAATGCCTTTATGATTCGAAAAGCATTATATCTGCCACGTTTCTACTTATGGAGCGAATTTATGAGCTTATTTATTTATTGGCAAAATTTAAAGTATAAATTGAGGACTCACAATGTATATAGGGCCTAAGATATTGCCCTTTTTTCCTAAAAAATGTTGGTTTACAAACAGTGAAAATTTTTTTTCATGTTCGTAATTTTTATAAAAGAAAAAGATTTGGTAAGGCAGCTGATAATTATTATAAAGCAAGCAAGCAAACAAACAAATATATAAAAAATAAAAACATTTACAAATATTTATTATAAATTATTCAACTTGGCATATGATTAAAGCAAAAAGAAAAGCCTTTATCAATCAAAAAATTAAGAAAAACAGCGAAAAAAATGACTGAAGTTTCTAATTCTTAGCGAAAAGAAAGATTATTCAGGATAGGCAGTTCCAACGCAGATAAAAATTTAATCCATGAGCTAAAACACGCTCTTAGCGCTGATGATAAGGCGGCTTTCAATTACCTTCTGAATCTTGGTAGGTTAAGGAGCTTTTATATAGCAGCAATCGCTGCTGCACTGGCTCAATAACTGAAACACAACTTAAATTATTGACTTAAGCTTTAAATAAATATTCTCTTCTCCTGAGGATATAAATGATGATAAATGAGTGGACTCACTCTAACTTGTTTGTTTGTTTGTTTATAATTAGTAGCCAATTTATTTATTTGCAGATTTTTTTAATTAGCTTAGCTTTATTATTAGCAACCAAACGATAAAGCAATTTCTTTTTTAGTAATTAAACAAAACAAACTATGCAAATATTAAATACAAAGCACTCAAAAATTGTTCCCGTAAAGGAGTTGCAATTCTTATTTAAGATCGTTTTTAGAACTTGAACTTATTTTACTATCATATTCTTTCCATGTTTGAACTTTTTCTTGCTCTAAAGCAGTTAGAAGGCGATCTAATTAAATAGATTCGCGTTTTAATTTTTAGTAAGAATCTTCTGCATTTTTTTTAGCATCAAAGCAAGTTTATTTGTATTGATTTATATATTGATGGCACATTTTGTCAATAAATAAATCTTTAAAATCACTCTTTTCTATTTAATTTACCGTGTTTTTCTATTAAAATCTGGGTAAACCTTGTTAATATCGTCCGTCAAACTGAAGATCAATATCTAATTCTGCTGAAAGCAAAGCGTTTATGGTATTAATTGAGCCCCTTATTTTTGCTTCGAGCGGCTTATCTAACACTTTAATAATATCATTTTAATGTTGCTGATTATATTAAATGCTGACTTGCTCTTAAATTGAATACATTTTTTTGATAATAAGTGCTGGAGCTTTTTATTAAATAATTTTGACGATTTCTTGCTCGCAAATATAATGACCATTATAATAAACATAAATTTCTGGGTTTTCATGCTGTTTCATTTCCTGAGTTACACAATCAAAATTTTGCTAATGTAAAGCGTGAATCAAAGAGCAGCCATTGCTTCCGAAAATACCAAATATAATACAATCTTGAATTTTTTAAGTGTAGAGCTCTTAATATTTTGACTTGCCGTTTATTATCCTTGCTGAACCTCCTTATGTTACTAATAAAATCTTGTTGGCGTTCTCTGACATGCAAAGAAAGGAGTTCGCTATTAATTTGACTACAATTTTCAAATTTTTTTTGAAAAGCTCTCCTTTCTCTTAAATTGGCAAATTTCCGCTTTTTGAGGATAAGAATAAGGATAATAATATTTTTTATTTATTAATAAATTAATAAATTAGCTTATTTATTTGCCAGTTCTAAACAGCAGCAGCAAAATAAAAAATCAAAATCAATCAGCTAATTCTTCGAAATAATGTCCTGAACACGAGAGAAATTTAAAACTGATAATTGTGCAAAATACTATAATAGCTAATCAGTTAATTTAATTTGTTTGCAAACCCTTTCTGGTATTAAATGAGATGATGATATGGCATTTGCTTATTTGTTGCACTTCCCACTCGCTTTACACTACTAACAAAACCCCAAACTACATGTCTAATTATTAATCAGTTAAATAATTATTTTTTTCGTTCGCTCACGCCAAAAAATGTGCAATTCTTTGTTAATTTTTTTTTTTCAGGAGCAGAATTCACGTGTTGTTATGCAGAACTTTTATTTATTTATTTATTTATAAGCAAATTCCTTTTAGCTATTGCGTGAGGTAGCATAATTTCTAGTTGTTAGTTTTACCGATTTTGCAGTAGATTAATATAAATTACTGTCCTTTCTCTTAATTAGCAAATAAGCAAGTAATCAAGTAAATCAAAAGAGAGAGAGAGAGAGAGATATATATATATATTATTTGTGAGTGACTAAGCTTAAGACTCCAAATTTGAGCGATTAATGTGCATAAAGTACCCGAGGTTCTAAACTTGATACTACACTCAGATCGGAAAGTCCCTATATTCTTGGCATTTGCCATCTTGTGGAGAATTTATTGAAGCAGAAAAACTCATAAATATGTAAAACTGAAGAGCATAATCTTAAAATAGGCCCTATGATTCTGCCCTGTGCAACCCTAGATATCCCAAAAAGAGCTTTTATAAGCAGTATAGATTTCATTCACACTGTTTTTTTGTATGAAGAAGAAGAAGAAAGCAGTTTGTTTTCAAGCAATTAATTCTTTTGCCCTTTCTCTTTCGCAGAAGAAAGAGTAAATAATAAATTATTTGTAAATGAAGGCAATTAAAACTATATTAATATGCAAATTTTATTCAAAGCCAGAGGAAGAATGAAATAACTATCAGCCACTCATTTATTTTTTAAGAGTCATTGACAAACTTTCTTTTATTGTGTTGGCCATTTTTTTAATTGAGACTCCGTTATAGCATCTTAAAAATAAAACTGCACTCACTTTACTACTACTACTGCTATGGCTAACCTTTTTTAATTACTATTAAGCTTATTTATTTTATTCAAGTTGCTTTAAAGCAGCATTAGTTCTTGATTTATGAAAGAAAGAGTGAGCAATTTTTCCTTTAATTATTACTTGTGCATTTATTGCTAAATGGCGATTGTAATGGCAAGGCTAAAAAATATTTTTAATTCATAAAATATTTAGCAGTAGCTGTTTTTTTTGCTATTTTCAGTTGCTTTTTTCTTCTTCTTGTTTCTTTAGGGTTCTGTGGGCACTTCGCAAAATCCTTATCCTTTCGTTAAAATTGATTGATTGATTATATTTCTTTTCTTAAAGTGATAAGAAGTTTTGAGTGGCTTGAAGGCTAAGTTTTCAATATTCCATACCTTCAAAAATCAGCATAAAGGCCTTTTGATATTAATTGATCCCAAATTTTTGCATTTTATGGAGAAAATGAAAGAAAGACAAGAAGAGTCTGCTACTTGGTCATCATAAGTGATGTTATTGCCATGAAATAAAATAGGCAAATATTGATTTTTTTTAGCAATGCATTAATCTTAAAAAGTAGCTTTAGCGTTTAGATTCTCTTTTTGCTTAAATAAATTGCACTCTACAGGCATTTCTTCATTCTATTTTCGCTAATGGTGATTGGACGTATTTTTATTGTTTTGCAGAATGATCTCCTCCTCCTCCTCCTCCTCTAATATAAGCAGCAGCAGCAGCAAATGGCAATTTAATAAAGAAAGAAAGAAAATTATTGATAACAATGCTGAGCCAAGCAAAAAAGAAGAAAGGCTTCATACCACTTTTTTATTATTTTTGTATTTAAATGGAAAAATAGAGTTATTATTTGTTTTTTCAAACAATTTATTTTGAAATTGTTGCTAATACTCAGTAAATAAGTGCTGAATTTGAAAATGAATTATAAAATTAAGCAGTTAATTAAAATATTTTATCAGTCAGTGCTTATTTGTGCTCAACAGCATTTCAGTTATTATTAATTTGCTTAAAAGGACATTTTTATTTAGCAGCAGTAATTTTGCCTATGATCTTAGCATAATTTTGTTACTACTGCTCTTAGTTGATGTGGCACTTGTATAGTTGCCTTTCTCCTCCAAGAACACCCATATTTGCTATTTTAAAAACAACAACAACAGTAGCAGCAGCAGCAGCAGCAGCAGCAGCAATTGATATTGATGCCAAAAGATTACCTTTTATTGTGTACTTATTATAGCTTGCTTTTGAATCATAGATATCACTTTCTAAAAATCTTTAAATTTTCTAGCTCTCTGCCTTTCTGCTAATTTTTCAACTAAAATGTTGCTTAATTTTTAAAGCCCATAATCTTCCTCCTTGTTTATTTGATTTTGCTGATGGGGCTGTTAGTGTCTCTCTCTCTCTCTCTCTAAATTGCATTTTTAATACCTTAATCGTTTAAATTGTAATTAAATAAGTTTTTGAATATTTATTCTGAAAGCCACAGTATTAGCTTATTTGGAGCTACACACATCTACTGATTGATTGGGCTTATTTTATTTGGCTTAGTGAGGTTTTTAAAATAATCAGCTATATATTTTGAGGATATGATCGCTTTTATATATACATTGCCATAATTATTAGCGCCATCTATTAGAGTAATTATTCTTAGTGACTATTATATAACCTTTGATTTTAAAGAAATGATAGGCTTATAAATCTTAAATTTACACGCTTCGCACTTTTTAAACTTAAAATTAGCTGATTGGCTTGCTTGCTAAAAAATTGTTTAATTATTTTTTTTTCAGGTTGCCAAGACGCTGTAAAATTTTCGAGGCATGGTTCCCATAGCATCTACATTTTTTTATAAAAATAGATAGCTAAATAAAAAGGCTTGATTTGGAAAAATACTAAAATTGTAGTCTAAGTCAGGCTAATAATGAATTGGTGGCTATAAATGCTTTGTTTTTTTCCCCCACTTAACTTTTGATCACAAATCAGGCTAATTAGCTAGGCAAATTATTATATAATATTTAATGTAATTCTTTCCTTGGCTTATGAGTTTATTTATTCTCTTTGACTGAATTTTCCCTAATTTTTCTATAATGCAAGTAAAAATGTTGCTCTAGCTGCTTCGAACAATTTAATTTCAAACAAGGGGGAGAATTTCTTAGTCAAAATATTTAATAAAACTGCAGGAACTATCCTCACACTCTTTGAGCTTTAAGAAAGGTTAGAAATTTCTCAAGCACAGAATTATTTAGTTACTGACTTATTACGCTGAGGAACGCTTAAAAAAAAGGAAAAAAGGTGCTGGGGCAGCAAAAGCAGAAAATAAACTGCTACCAGCAGCAGCGAAGGCCAAAGCATTCAAAGTCTGACGAGGATGAGGAACAGCACTCGTCACCATAAATCGCATATTTCAATCAAAGGGCAAAGCTGTCACCACAAAAAGGCTTAAGCAGTAAAAAAATGCATTTGAAGTTAAATTAGCAACAAAAATTAACTGCTATAATTTATAGCAATATCAAAAGCACTACTAAAACCAAGAAACGAGCAAATATTAAAAATAGCAATGAAAACAACTTAGTGGATGAGATGAGATGAAATAGATAGATAGATAGACATATATTATGGCAATATTAATGAAAAAGTGCTTAGTTTGGCGTGAAAAAGAAAGGTAGACGCTAAAGTAAAAAAATTTGAATGCTAAGAAAGATTTAATAAGTGTCTAGAAAGACTTTTCTAGAATTAGAGCACATAAAAGCTGAAATAACACCTAAAAAGAAGCACCAATGACATTGGTAGCGATAAAGCATTGCTTCTTTCTCAGCTGCTAAGAACAGCAGAGATAAAGAGCTGCTGAAAAAAGTTAAAACAGTGTGGAAGTAAGCAATAAATTCTTAATTAACTATAAAAATTACTTATATATGAGTAAATCTTTTGAATTTGTTCGTCTAGTCATTTTTTTATTGTCATGAATACCAACCTAAAAAATAAAAATAAAAATAAAATCATCATCATCATCGCTTACAATCAAATTTCTATTTGCAGCTGATTGATTATCTAACTAGCTGTTGTTGCTGTTGATCTCGATTCATTGCCAATTAAATCTGAGCAAATAAATAAATAAACAAACAATAAAATTGCTAATTAATATTCAAATTAATTTTTGGCGCTGCCCAAAAACAAGAATAAGAAAATGCAAAAAAACTCACAACAAGGCAGAATATACAGAATTAAAACCGATCAAGAACTGCTCAAAGAGCACTTTGAATTGATTCTAAGCGAAATAAAGGTACGCTAAATGATTTTTAAAGTGACGGTAGAAGATGGTGAAAAGAGAACAACATGAAAATTGAAAAATGGTGTATGGAAAAAAGAAGAAAATCAATAGCAGAGAAGAGTTTTCGACCTAATTATTAAAGCTTAGCAAAATTACCGCAAAACAAGAATTAACAATTTGATGAAAAAACTGCCTGGTGAATACAAAAGTGTTAAATTGATGAAAAAAAGCGACATGAAAAATCTAAATCAAAGCGACTATTAGCTCTATGAAAATGATTTGACTAAAAAGAAAAAGTGTAAATGGATGCAAGATAATTTATTTGAAATCGTGGAGGGAAAAAAAACTCCACTTGAAGTTTATAAAGAAGCACGAGATTATCATGACCGGGACTGGCAGGTTTGGGCCATTCAGCACTGGACTCTCTTCCAGTCAGCTTATTAAATTCGTGAATAATTCTTATTAACAGAATTACGAAAAAGCGATCTCAAATAAGATAAATGACCAAAGTAAGTAATATCTATCTCTATATGTGTTTCTCTCTTTCTCTATTTATCTAGCCTAATATTACTATTATTATTGCCATTATTCTATTCTATTCTATTTTCTTTTCTTTTCTTTATTCGAAATATTTCTCTTGGTCAATATGAATGGTTGATTGCAATATATGAATAAGCATTTTTCTTTTTTAAGCATGATTTGAGCTCTCAGATTTTTAGTAATTAATCAGCACATAAAAAAATAGCTGCATAACAAGTAAACAATTTTTAAGTCGTCTTTTGAGTCTAACTTAAAGTCACCTATCTTCCCATGTAATAATTCAGCCACTTTCGCCAAATTAAACGCATTTTTCCTTGTTTAGTTGATTTTGCTCACACTTTTATTTAAATTTTTTTGCGTACAGCACAGCAGCAGCAGTAACAGTAGAAAGTTCAAGAGGGAGAGAGCAATAAATAATTTCAAATAAATTTTAAAAACAAAAAATAGATATTTTGGTAATAAGTAAATAAAATGAATAAGAGTTTTTATTATTTGCTCATCAATCATTTGAACGACAGAGCTTCGGCCATTTTGATTTGAGAAGTGGCTGGTTTACACTACTACTAATATTACTGATGTATTTTTGTTGTTATTACTGTTGCCTTTGGTGTTCGCAGCTAATTTGGCGCAGTGCAAATACACTATGATGGTCAAGATTAATTTCACGTCCAATAATAGATAGCTACTTAGAGTAGCAAAAAGTGCTGAGAATATTATTGTATGAATAATAATTTGTTGCTACAGCTAGAAAAATAAGAAATAAGCCACTTTATCAAAAAATAAGTGTGTGCAATAAATATTAATCACTTCATTTAAAATTTGTAGTAAAATGGCATATAATTAATTGCTTCTGCCATTTTTAAAATTTCCTCTTATTGCCTGATTTAAATTTATATTTTAAGCTAACTCAAAGCTTTATGCTAACTTTTAATTAATTAACAAAAAACAATTGTTAACCCAAATTTATCAGAAATGGCAAATGGCTTTTGCCAGCAGAAAAGCTCAAAACTCAATGATTCATGATCTTCAGTATATCTAAAATATAAAACTAAATGATAAATACTATCGATTGCGCCTAATTGGCATGCAATATATAATAAATAAGCAATTTTGATTTTTGTTGCCAATAAATAATTTGCACAAATATGCAAAATTTAAAACATTCCGCTTTTGATCTTAATATCCATACCAATAATTTTTAGCCAAATAAAAAATAACTAGATAGCTTGTGCTTGTAATTGAGACTAAAATTACAGCAATTTAAGCAAGCAGAAAGAGCAGACCGAACCAGCAAAATTTTGATAAATTAAATCCAACAAAAAACAATGATTAATGGAATTAGAGTAAAAAATAGCACATGTAAGATTCAGCTGTGACTATTTGTATTACTTTTTAATTTTTCAATCAATTCATTACAAATTATTTCCTCTAAATTTTTCTTCCATTTTTGCACTTCATAGTGGCTCCAATAATTAAACAATTGCTAATAAGATAAGATATTTGGGCTCTAGCAATATTTTTTTACTATCAAATAAGTTGTTTTAATTATGTTAATAGCAGCAGCAGAAGAAGAAGAAGAAGAAGAAGAAGAAGAAGAAGAAGAAGAAGCGATATATGTGACACAAATAAGGAAGTAAACAAAATTTTTTTGTTGGCCTCTCCAACCTTTAATGGTTGCCTTTGCTCATTTGGCTATATTATTTTTATAAATTTATTTGAAAATCATAATTGGCTAAGACAAATAAATTCAAGAGACGTTGAATTCGCTATTTGCATAAAATTTTAATTTTATTTTAATTAAAAAAAGATTCGATTTATATTATTCTCACTATAATTTCGAATTTAATATAGTAGTAATCAAGGCAAGTGAGATAAAAAAATCATGAAACAAGTATAGAAATTATTAAAAAGCAACTAATCTTTTTTTTTTCTTTGTTTTGTGTTGATAAATCAATAAATTTTTATTCTCTTTCACATTTAATCCAAAGCTATCTAAAAAACAGTTCGCTTAAATAGCTGCGAAATAAGTAAACTTCATTTTATTCTATACAATTGATCTATTTCTTTTGTCTTTTCACTTTTAGCCAATTTTGCATTGCCTTTGATACGTAACTTCTTCGATAAATTGATTGGCTGAAATTTTACTCTTTTTTTTCTTCTTCATTATTAATTAATTCATTCACTCATCATTTATTTGCTTACCTTGAGCCAAGAGTTCCTTAAAAAACTCTTTCATTTCTCAATTACTGGATTCGAGCAGCTAGTAATTATTCGCCTTAAAAAAATTCTTCTTCTTCTCTGCAAATTTTCTCCAGCCACTTAAATCTTATAACTATTTCCATACTTCTTCCTTGATTGATTGATTGATTGATTATAATTTATTATGCTTAAACAATATACCCTTCTTTTTCTGGAGATTTGATAATTAATTCAAAAAATGCTTTCAAAATTATAACTAGAAATTATTTTTGGGTTGGCATTTTTTAACAAAAATTTTTCTTGTGCTGAACTTTTATGGTGCACAGAAACTCATGGAAGAAAATATATTATTTCTACTTTCGGATTGATTGGCAACTAAATAGTACTTACCAGTTCAAGAATTTTTGATTTGAGAGCTTACTTAGTAGTAATTATGATATATTTTTGAGATGATCTGGGATTATCCTGATATTTTTGGGTGATGGGCTGTTATTGTTGTTCTTTTCTTCTTCTACTCCTCGTTTTTTTCTTTTTCAAGTAAGTAAGGCAATTGCATAATAAACGTACTATACTCTATTCTTGCAGCAGTTTATGGCAATAATCCAAAATAAGGAAAAAGAAAAATTGCTTTTGCTTTTTATTATTCTTTGTTATAACTCCTCTTTTGACAATTTTTTATTAGAAAAAATAGCCTCAGCATGAGAATGGGGTAGTTTTAATTTGCCAAAGATGAAAATGGTTGGACTGCTAATCATTTTTTTCCCTTATATACAAGGCTGAAAAATCAAAAGCTTAATTTCTTCTTCAATTCCTTTTATCTTTATTTAAGCTTAAAATATGCTATCCATATCATTACTTGAGAAATTAAAAATATCAATCACTCACATCAGCGGTCAAATAAAATTAAAAAATAAGAGCAAATTTTTTATTAATTTACCACTTTTTTTGGGGGGAGGGGGGTGTAGATTCTTGAATAATAGGAAAAAATCAAAGTTTTTTTGCTTTAGAAAATTCCTTTATGGCGGGCCATAGTAAATTTTTTTTAGTTTTATTACTCATTACCTCATTTGATAAATTCTGAGCAGAATTAATTAAAAGCAACAAAATTTCAAGCAGCTTTTATTAAAATATGTTATATAAATAAGAAAATCATTAAAATAAATAGTAAATGATGGCAATGATATGCAAATGTTTCTCTAGAAAGGAGCAAAACTTGTTAAAAGATTCTATACCCTTTTTAGGAAGTTCTATTCAATTTATTAAATTAATTCAGATTTTATATTTATGGATAAGCTGATTTCTAGAGTAGTAAGAAAAAAATTTGTTATTTGTCCAGTAAATAAATTTAAAACGCTTAAACGTGCAATTTTTACTTTATGTAGGTTTTTTAGTCATTTATTTTTTCTAAGGAAGTTTTTCAAGTTTATTATTATTACCAACGCCAAAAAAATCATCATTATCATTAGTAGTAGTAGTAAGTATCTATTCCTTGCCTTGTGTGTTGTAAAAAATTTTTTAAATTAATTTTTTCATTCTTGGCTGTGATACCTCAATTTTCAATAAAAAGAAAGCTCAGAAAAGTTAATTTATTGCTGTTGGTCAGAATTTACAGGTTTTATTTTGATTAAGCCATCTCACAATTAGTTCACTTTCCTTTAGTTGCTTAATTTTCTTCAAAGAATAAATAAAGCATAGCAATGATGTGGAAGAGAGAGAGAGAGAGAGGAGGAGGAGGAGGAGGAGGAGGAGGAGGAGGAGGAGGAGGAGGAAAAATATTTATTAACTAATTATTTAAAGTGAGAAATGCTCCTCATCATATTAGTTGATTGACTGGTGGTTATTATAAAATAACTATGTAAAAATATGAAATAAGTATGTCATTTATCTCTACATAAATAGTTATTTCTTCCTTTCATTCTCCTGATAAATCAATAATTTTGCTTTTGCTCCTATTAATTCTCCTTTTTTTGCTTTAGTAAGCCCCCAAACTTATGAACAGCAAAAACTTTTTCAAACTAAATTGAAGATTTTTCATTGAATCACAACATAAAGGTAATTATCTGCTGTTTTCTTCTTTTATAAGTCGTTGCAGTTGCAGCAGCAAAAGAAGATTTTCTCTTTTTTTTATTAAAGTAGCCTGTTTTTCACGTACTGCGAGCAAGAAGGAGTGGCTTCAGCATTAATTTCAGTGATCGTAGCTATTTTTCTTGCTGCTTATCCAGAAAAGAGTAACAAGCTTTTCTTTTGTTACTCTTTTTCTTTTTTCTTCTCTTTTGTGGCAAAAATTATTACTGCTTCTCCTAATGCCTATTTAAAATTATGCCCAACGGTGACCGATTTCTGAGCAGTGAGTATTTTGCTTTTCACTAATAAATAGTAGTAAATTTTAGTTGCTTCTTTTTCAAATGCCTAAGCATTCAATTATCTAACTAAAAATTCATGATTTCAAGATCTCTTCCAGCGTGCTGTATTGGCTATTAAGCACTGAGATTCTATGTATGTATTACTGCCCCTCATAATCCGTTTCGCTATTATAAATTTTAAATTGTTAAAATATAACGTCTCTACTGTTGTTTAGGTTGATGGGCCATTAATGAATTAGCCTTTGATTTTTGGTGGTGGTGGTGGTAGTAGTAGTAGTATCACCATCGCTTTTATTCTTACTATTTATTTGCTATGAATGCTTTCGCTTATAAAAAGAAATTTTAATCAATCAATATTATGCCTGCTATGTTAACTCATTAGTTATGAGGCAGTCAACAGAAATTAAATCTGGGGTTTTATTTCTGTAGAATTAAGTGCTAGCCGTTAAATAATAATTAATCAATTTTTTTTGTTGGCGCCTGTTTAATACAATGGCGTCATGATTGAATTATATTTCTTACATAATGAGTTCTGATGCTCACAAATTCGAAAATTTACTTTTATCATTAGTAAAGCTATTAAAATGCTCATATTTTTTGCAAGAAAAAGGTTTGAAAAGTTTCGCTGGCTTGCGCCAAAACTGTCAAGCACTCTTTACGGCGACTAACTTTCAATAGAGGGATAAAATTTAAATTTTTCAAATGACGAAAATTGCACTTTTTTAATTTAAAAGAGATGAATATGCAGCAATTGCTAGAATGAAATGGCCTAATAGCGCTTAGCAGTATCAGAGCACAAGAAAAACAAAAATAAACGATGTTTTTATTTAGGGCAAAAATTAGCATAGTGGCGGCAGCAGCAGCAGCAGCTAAAATGAGGAAAAAGAATTCTTCAGATGGTGCTATAATATTAAGGCGTACTGGTGGTGATATAGCTACATAAAAGAAGAGGATTGCCCTTCACCAATCCAAATCAGAGAAGAAGGGACAACAAATACAACAAAATAAAAGCATAAACACTTAAAACCAGCAACTATTTTTACCAAAATGCTACTTAAAGGAGAAGATTAGAAGTCAAAACCAATCAGAATAGAATAAGCCCAGAAGTAGCAAAAAAATCTTCAAATAAAATACTGGCACAGCGCCATAAACTGCCATGCTTGAGGAAAAGGCTTAAAAAAGTCACATCTAAGAGCTGTTAAAAGAATTCTCTTCATAATATCTATCACCAACACCACCGCTTCTTCCTCTCCTTAATTTTACTAATTCACTTAAAACTGATCTTTACGTTTATAGCAGTCATTCCATTTTTTAAATAATTCTCCAGCAATGATCGATCAAATGAAGTGAATATAAACTCTAGAGAAAGATTAAACTAGTTTTACAATTGAAAAGATGTTTGTGATGTACTCATATTTACTAAAATGACCTAAAGCTCATACAAAAATTTTTTGGCCAATTGAACTGATAAAGCATGAAATTACTCAGTAAAGGCATGAATGAGTAAACAAAAAAATTTAGCAATTAAGGGAAAATTTCAGTAATGAAAATGCTTTTCACTTTTTTACTTTTAATTAAACCAGAAATTTGAAAGGCTAAAGCTTTTGCTGCTTTTTGAAGTGCAAAATCCATTTATTACATAGAAATCTTACAGGGAATTACTTTATTTTTTCCTTCCTTCCTTTTGGTAAAAGACCAGAAAAAAAGTAGATTCCTATTTATTTTCTTCTTTTTCTTTCAGCTTTTCCTATTGCTTTGCTCGCTTGCAAAAATGTTGAGGCCACTGCTTAAAAAATAGTCCTTATGCCAAATTGAATGAGCTTACAAAGCAGAAAGATTACAGCTGATCATAATAAAGTTCTCATTCGTCTATAAAGAAATAAGTAAGTAAGTAAGCGAATAGATAAAGTTACGATGAGTTACTTAATTACCCAAAGCATTCAATTTTACTTTTACTTTTACTTTTACTTTTACTTTTACTTTTACTTTTTATTTAAGTACGAATTTTCTCAGTCTAGCTGCGCGCGGTCGCGTTTGAAAATTAGGAATTGCTTAATTGAGGGCCTAGAAAAATTTCAATTAAATTAAAAGGGGCCAAAAAAGGTTGATAAATTAATTGGCAGCTGCCAAATGAGAAAATCATCCCGTTAAAAAAAGAAAAAAAATTTTTCTGTTAAATAATTAATTAATCAACCAAGAATTAATAATTAAAAATAGCCATGCTTTTTTCCTTATTCGATAAAATTTCATACACAGCAAACTCAGCCATTCATAAATTCAAAAACTTATTGGTAATTGGTACTGAGAGGCTGAAAGTGCTGCAGTGTTTTTAGGCAAGAGGAAACGTACAGAATTTTTACGACATAGAAAATAGGGCGCTGCTAATAATTTTTTAAAAAAAAACTCGACTCAACCAAAAAATCCTTTGCATTGGGTGCAATTGCATTTTCCGTATATTCAAAAAAGATTTCTTTGGTAATAATTCAAGCATAGAAAGAATTATAAGCAATATTAAGCATTGTTTATTAGCAAATCCGGATTCATCAAAAGCGGTGCTAACAAAGAAGCAGAATAAGAATATAAGTAATACACCAAAAAATATGACAGAAAGATGAGGAATAGAACGAGCGGAGAAAGAAAATTTGCAAATTCAAGGCTATTAAAACACAGCAAAGAGCAAAAAAGAAGCTGACGAAAATGATGTAATGCAGACAGTCAAGAAAGCCATAAATTATAATAAATTTATTTTATCGTCATAATCACCAGTCAAAGAACAATAAAGATAATAAAAATTACATTCCAGCAATAGCTCTTCTATTTTTTTAGTCTACAATAACGCTAAAAACAATTATACTCGTTATTATTAAAGCGATAATAAAAGCCCAAAGAGAGGAGAAGAAGAAAAAAAAGAAAAATAACGACAACAGCTTAAAACAAAGAAGACAATAATATAACTAGTGGCAAAAGAAATTATCGAAATGGAACTTCGCATCGCCTAGCTGAAGAAGCAATAAGCCTAATTAAGCCACTTAATCTTGTCCTCCAATAAACGTTCTGCTGAGGACACGAAAGAAGATTTGAAAAGGTGTTTGGTGGGGTGCAAAAAATAATAAATGGCATTTAAATAAAAGGCAGTGGTCTCAAAGGTAGAAAAAACAGAAGCTGTAACAGTGCCACTTATGAAAAAGCAACTTGGAGAAGATGTGAAAAAACCTCTTATCCCAATACTGCCTATAAAAAATGACAGTATAAATAGTAGTAAAATATCAGCTCTTTCGACTGCTGGGAACAGTGCAAGAGGAGGAGGAGGAGGAGGAGGAAGCAGATATAAAAAACTGAAAAAAATCAAAGCAGTGTGGAAGTGACTAACTAGTTATACCATGCAGCTATAAATTAATTAAATGTAATAATGCATTTGTTTATTTTTAACAATTATATGAATAAATTGGTTTACTTACTTACTTATTCACTTACTGAATTAATTTTGAAGTGGGTGGATAAATAGATTAATAAAAAATTAAATTTAATCAGAGCAGCAGCAGCAGCAGCCGAGAAATGGAAAAGCGTGAAAATTTGTTAGTTTATTTTTTTAAATGATAAAACTAGATTAAAGCCTTATTGTTTTTATCTCCAAAGAATCTCAAAAAACCAATTTTATAATCTTCTTGTAAGTATCTTAAAAATTTTCAAAACTTTTTTTCTTTTAAAATTATAATAATCAAAACTCCTTCTAAATAGATAAAGTACCGATTTTTACATTTTGGTGATATTAATTAAAATCAAAATCAAAATCAAAATTGGGGTTGGGGTTAATTAGTGGCGTAATTTGTTCTGTGTTGGCCATTTTGACTACTCCCTCAAAAATTGAGCAATTGGCAGTGCGTGGTACTATTTACTTCTAGTCACCTATCTGCTGATAGTTTCCTATCCATTTTGGCCCAAAATATCGAAATTGATAGAAGGAAATAAGCCTTTGATGGGCATTTTGCCTTTCGTAGTTTAAAATTGCTCTTAAATAATTAATTAAGGAAAGTATAGATACATTTTTTTAGATACTTTGAATGGCTCAATTAAGCTAATTTCTTCTTTAGGTGATGATTGATTGATTGATTGACTGATTTTGTTAGATCAATTTCATCATTCATTCATTCATTCATTCATGATCAGATTTTTTTCTCTCCATCACCGCGATGACTTATTTGAGAAGAATTACAAGATTCGCTGCCAAAAAGATATCTATTGCCCCAACTTTCTTTATTATTCAAATTCTGAAATACAATTCTCCTTCTCTAAATATCTTTAAGAGCAGTCTTTCGCAAGCATTGCAATTTATTTATTGTTTTCTTTTTTTTTGAAGCAAATTTTACGAAGAAATTGATTTCATGATTTCTTTAAATCGTAATATTAATCGAAAATATCAATTTAAGACAAAACTAGCTATACTAAACCAAAATATTGCTTAAGAAATAAAATTCTTCTTCTTCTTCTTCTTCTTGATTTACTGCTTTCTATGTCAAAAAAGGGGGCTAGCTAAAATTTTTTTGGGCTTTTTTGAAGCCTTTAAAAGAAAAGCAAGCACAAAAAAAATATTTTTTTCTGGTTTCAACCCCTTCTTTTCCCTGTAAATAGGCGGTGATGTGATGCTTCTCTAAAATTTATTTGCAGGCTTGCCAATTTTGATTAATCTTCTTCTTTCGATTCATTTATTGCAAATAAATTTTTATTCTATTGTGCAGGATATCTTTTTATAAATAGGTGAAAGAAAGAAAGAAAAAAAAGAATTAAGTGATAGCACTGAAAAATTGCTATCTTAGTTACCTTTTTTCGCTAAAAGCAAAGATTTCATTTTCCATTCTAAATTTCCCAATAGCAGCAATTTATTCACAAAAGCAATGAAATAAATAGGCCATAATTGACTGACTGACTAACAACAATTTTTTTATTTGATTCTTTTTGGAAAAAGAACAATCAATCAAAAATGAGCTATGAAAGCCCATACCAGCAAAAAATCTTCAGGGTATTTCATTGTGGGGGGTAGCAACCTTTTTCTGGCATTCTTTCTAAATATTCATAATTAATAGAAAATATTCTAATTGAGTGCACTATCTTCATAACGCTTTATTGCACAATATCACTTCATAGAGCAAACCTGTAATGAGCACGGAAAAATAGATTTAGTAAGCAGAGTGGTACTGACTATGATTCAGTGGCACCATCACCAATTTTAATTCTTCTGCGTGCAAGTAATTAATAAAAAAATTTACGTTCTTATCAATGAAAAAGCATTTCAAGTTTAACAAGTGCACGAACTCAAATGAAAGCCTCACATTAATAAGAAGAAAATTTCGCATTTTTGGCTATGGAATTCGGGCCAGAGGCAGAACATGAAGCTTTGAGTTATATAGCAAATTAAAGGCTGTGTAGGAAATACAAAAATTTTAAGAAAAAGAAGAATACTAAGCGGAAAATCTTTGGATAACGGAGAGCAGATATTATCAGCATTGGAGCAAATAAATAATAAATAATTAATTGGAAAATAAATAATTAATTAGAAAATTAATAAGCAAATATATTTTCTTCCCTTTCTGTTTGTCCACCAAAAATGCTAAAAATCCAGTAAGAATAGAAAATAAAAGAAATACTTGAACAAGCCAACTTATTTTAGTGCTTGAATAAGAGTAGCAGCGATTATCTGCAGTAGCAACTACTTGAAATTTATTTAAAAGACGGGCCCAGCGCTTTAAAACAATATATCACTTGCGAAACCTTACAACGAGTTGAAGAAGCTCTAAATCTGATTTAATAGCATATACCCTAAAAAATTGCATTGGAGATACTTCTTAGAATTGAGGAAAAAGATGGTACATAGATATGATAAAAATATCCGGGAAGTGGAAAAAATTTAACTGTTCCTGACTAAAAATTCAGTAGCAATTGCCAGAAGGACAAAAACTAATTTTAGTGCACCTGCAAGCAAGCAGCCAATTAATAGGGAAAAAGGTATTAAATATAGAAAGAGTTGTGGCTACTGATACTTGAAGAGCTCGTAAAACAGCAAGATAAAATTCTAAAAGAGTTTGAGGCGTGGGAAAAGAGGAGTAATCATTTCGAGGATGATGCTGAAGAAGAAGAAGAAGAAGATATCTTGCAGACTAAAAGCAAAAGTGATCACCTAACCCAATAAAGCTCTAAAAAAGAGCAAGGCGAGATAGGCAAATTTGCCGAAACACTGCTCACTAAAAAGAAATAACTATCAAAGCATGATGGCGACAACGATGCTACAAGTTTTCGCCTGCAGAAAAATTAATAATCCTCCACTGCTGCAATGACCACCCCATTATTTAAGAAATATATCAGCCACTTCTCGGAATAATAAAATATACCATCCTCAATTAAGGCAACAGGCTGGAGTTAACAAGGCTCAGATATTTCCTAAAGAGAATGTTATAGAGAGCTTTCAAGTAAAGAAATGGATGATTTCAGTGCCATTTATGAAGAATCAGAAGTAGCTTGTAAGGCAATAACGATAATGATGAAAAAGGAGAAGGAGAAGGAGAAGGAGAAAAAGTAATAGCAGTAGCAGTTTAATTTCAAAAAATTTCAATATCTTATTTCAAAAGCCGAATAAAACGAATATACTATAAAGAGAAAAGATGCTGTCTTAGTCATTGGATAAGCAGGAGTTGGTAAGTCAGTATTTGCAAATTTCTTGCTTGGAAATAAATTGAGTTAGCTAAAGTACCAAAAAAGGCTTGACTGCTCATAAAATTATGTTTTTAGCGCAGTGAAAGCTCAGAGCCAGCAGAAGATACCAAAAATAGGGCGGGATGGAGTACTGCAAACAAGAGAATTTTCTGCTTATTAGCTAGAAGGCACTGATTCAGTAGTGGTAGTGGACACTCCAGGATTTGGCACTATTCGAGGTGCTGCTGCTGCTGAATATGAAATATCTCAGTAATACAGCGCAAATTTAGCAGTGAAGGCTGCCAAATCTTTAAAGGTAATTCTCTTGCTAGATTATAATGGCTTCTAGCCTCCTAAAAAAAGAAGTTGTTACGGATTTACTTAAACGCTGTCGTCTTTTATTGCAGCATTTCAAAACTTCGACACCGTCCTGGGGAGTACTATTTTTTTTTTCGTGAAAGTCCCCGAAAATGAAGGAGTGAATGGAGTAATCCGCAATCTATATGACACCAGAGCTCAATTATAGAAAATTAAATATGAAACTGAATGCATTGTTATTGATAAAATGATTGAAGACTTATAGGCGAATCATAAACTAGTCATTTTTCCTGAGGCAGATAATTACTTGGAGATCTGGGAGTTGATTCAGCAGAAGTAAAGTGTTACTTAACTGAAAAGCTTAGACTTGTTCTGTGCTAGTGAAATATCATAACTAAAATTAGAGAGATATCTCGTATAACTGCAAAATGAATTAAAAGATGTGCTACAAAAGCAAAATATGAAACAAGCAAAAGCCATTCTAGATAAATTCCAGTATTTCAATTTAAAACTAAAAACATCGAACACTTTAAGTCGAACCGAATAGGCTTAGTAATTATTTACTGATGAGATTAATTCTCAGACTCAGCAAGTCCGAAGCACTATTTTAGAGGCACTATAAAGGAAGGAGGGGGGGAAAGAAGAAGAAAATTCGGATTTCAAGTAATCAAATGTAAAAAAATTTTTTGCTCACTGCCTGAAATTAATTCAATATAGTAAACACTTAGAACAAAATAAAGATTTTGAGTCGAAAGAAAAATTAGAATAAAGCATTTTGGAAGTTATGAGCAACGAAGTAAGTAAACTGCACATTGACTGTGATTCACTTGCTGAACTTCAATAAATGACTCAGCTAACGATTCCTTATCTTACTCGCAAGTTAATTGCATTGGAAAAGGGGATGAACGCACTTAAAGATTTTAAAAGTTCATTTAAAAAGCAGCTAAGCACGGTTAAGGAGATGCTGCTGCTAAAGGTAGAAAAATTTTTTTAAGGCATATAAAAAGTTCTCATTAATAGGCTCTAATCTATCTTTCAAGCAAGCAAAGGAGAAGATTCTAGTTTAATCTAATTTAAATAAGGCTTAAACAATAGAATTTAGAGTGCAGCTCAGCTTTATTCAGGCTTTTTATCCGGAATGAAGAGTCTAAGCAGTTAATTTTCTTCTGTGTATGCGGAAGCTTTGTGTGCTGATAGATGAGATAGGCATATACAGTCTATTGTCTAAGATGAATTAAAAAATATAGAAGATCAGATTTATATTTCGCTTGAACTTCTTTCAAGTGCACAAAGTAATTCTCACATCCAAAGTGTTTAGATACCATAGATAGCTATTTTTTATGCTTTTTTGGAGAATAACTATTTTAAAGGATAATATGAAAGCTGGGCCACCATCTAGCTATAAGCCATGTGTTTGAAAATAGCCAACAAGGCACAATAAATTACCAAAAAGCAAATGGAAATTCTCAAAATGAAAAAATCTGAATTTTTACAATAGCAAAAATTTTCAATAATAAAGAATGTAAGCCAACTGATCAAATTAAAGGACTTCTTCTTCTTCTTCGTAAATGGTGAAGAAAGCACTATAAAGATGGATTTAGATAGATAAATTGAGCAAATCACCCAAAAATTTGCAAACCGGATAGATGAAGCTAAAAAAAAAGCAAATAATATAATAACTGGCTTTAATTAACAAATCAGGCAACCAAAATTTACTAAACTCCGATGCTTAATGGAATACCTTGAAAAAATGAAAATTTTAGAAGAGTTTCTTCCCCCTCCGTTTTCCTCACCCCTCGAATCAGATATCGGTATGGTTTTATATTCAATTTAGAAGAAAATTATTCGGCATTCTTCTGAGTTGTTGAGTGAGGTAAAAGGCTAAGCCACTGCTGCAAAGACTGAGCAATAGCCAAGTAAGGCAGAAGAAACTTGTACCAAGATTCTTAGCCTATTCAAAGAACTAAGATAGTTTGCACATTATTTTCCATCAAACCAAGCAATTTAATCTGCATTAAAAGAATCGAAAGAAATTTTGCAATAGTTCGTGTACTAAAAATTTAATGCAAATAGTTGAAGCGAAAACCCAATGCAATAATTTCAGACTGCTCAATCTAGCAAATTGGATTGGGATAAGGTCAATTTTTTTTATGTGAAAATTAAAATGTTCTCGCAAGTTGATGGAATCAGTTCATTACTACAACCACTGAACAGATCTGATTTTGAAAAAAAATTTGAGTAATATATATAATCTCAAGCTGAAAAAATTTTGCAAATTAAGAACAAAGTTTAGCTTTCATAAATGGCTTCTGGCAATGAATCTTCTTCTTCTTCTTCTTCTTTAAACAATCTACAACAATTGAAGAATGTTTTTGAAGAACTTCAATAACTAGAAAGGTACCCATACCTCCTGGCAATCCTATCAAAAAGCCCTTATGATTAAATTAGAAATCATTTTTAGAGTATCATTCAGTTTATTGCAATAGAAAATAGCGAAGAAGATAACTTAAAAGGCAGAAATTATGAAGACGATTATTTATTATATAAAATTATACAGAAATACTCGATTTTTATAGGCAGTCATGTGGACATAAAAGCTGCTTTAGATCTGCTACACAAGCAAAGTGAAAATTATTTTAAAATATTTTAAAAAGCAGAAATGCTGATCCAAAGCCAAAGCTTTAGCGAGTGCGAGCCCATTTTTATACAACTTACGTTGTTTAAAGAATAGTCCAGCCTGAAGAAGATCATACAAATTGTTGAGTAGCTCGAAATTAAAAAGATATAAATTCAGGGCAGCATCAAGCAATTCATGGCTTTATCAGAAATAAATTTGAGCTATTTTAACAATAACTATTCAAAAATTGTCTCATACCATGAGCAAGTGGAAAAAATTGATGGCTTATTTCAGATAATAGCAAAGCGATATAAAAACTTAGACCAACTGCTGCTTATGTATTAGCAGACCAGTCACAAATTTCCAAACAAGGCTCAATAAGTATTCATTAAGAAAATTAACCAACTGATGGTTGTAGCCAGAATTAATTTTTAATATGCAACTAAATTATTCGAAGATCAAGAAGTGCAGCAGTTCGAAACTCAGTTAAAAGAATTTATGATCTTTTCGCAAATAGTCAAGAATTAATCAGCATTTAATAGTGATGCTCCTGAAATTGAAAGAATTATTAAAGCACTAATGATTATGAAAAAATAAAATGGGTCTAGTAAAAAATAAATCTTTAATAATTGACTTGCTGTCTGTTTTTATGTTTTTTTTAAATGCAGCCCTTAATAAAATTATTTTTCTGCAAATTTTATTGCAGCAGCAGCAGCAACTTCTTCTTTCTTTCTTTTTTTCTTTCTTCCTTCTGTCTATTTCTATTTAATTATGATAACAATTTTTTAAGTTTTGCTCATCTTGGTGTCTCCTGATGAGAGAAATTTCTTATAAAATAAATTTTTTTAAACAGCAAAAAATAGCCGTTCCTAATCTGAAAATTATTGAGAAAGCTGTGTATTCAAATGGAAAGCATATTATATTTTTTTTTCTTGGAGCAAATTAATACGCATATAATAATTGCAGCATATTAAAACTTTTTCTTTACACAATTTAGACCAAAATACTATCATATACTAGTTTACTAAAAATTTGGTTTTATAGTATTATAGATGCTATCACGTCCTCTTAATAATGTTTAGATATGCTTTAAAATAAACTATGTATAATTGTAATTTTGTCCAGTAATCTCATTGCTATTTCAATAGAGAAGCAGTAAAAAATTTTTTGATTTTAAGCAGTAATTTTAAAAAATGAAACTGAACATGTGCACTTACGTACGTACGTACTTACGCATGTATGTTTTTTTATTGCTTTAAAATACTTTTAATTAACAAAATTTCTTTTTAAAAAAATTTAATTTAAGGAAAGAAAAACCAGCATAATAAAACGAGTATTTAGCGATAAATATTATTATTGTATGTTTATTTACTTTTTAACTAGTAAAAAATAAATTTTATTCTATCACTTTTTTTAAAAAAATAGCAAAAATAAGCAGTCCTAAACAAAGAACATAAACAACAAGATATGTTCATTTAATTTTATTATGGATTTTCTTTCTTTCTTTCCTTTGAATTGACTGATCAATTCTTATTTGTTTTGTGACATAAATCAACTCACTAATAATCAAGTATAAATATTATAATCTCCTTCTTTATATAGAAAAAATTTTTTGATATCATCTTTATCATCTTCAGTTATTTCATTATAGCTCCATTTTTAGCAAAAAAAAAATTACGAACATAATTTTTAATAATTATTTGCTTCTATTCAGTAGTTGTAAGTAATTAGGAAATAAATCAATAAGAAAAATGATGTTTCTTGTACACAAAAAATAATTTTACCTTAAATTGAAAAAAATTAGCGATAACTATTTTAATTTTTTGAGTGCTTTTGCTATGCTATCTACTCCTTGTTTTCTTATTGAATTCCACCTTTTTTATTAAAATGTTTGCTAAATTATTTATTAACTATTAATATAAATAGAGCTAAAGTCTCACTGTTACTACTATTGCCGCTGCTACAACAATTAAAGCAAATTTATGCAAGCGAATAAAATAAGTATTTACGCTATATTTAGCTTCAATTAAGATAAATCCAATAATGCTTCAAGTGCTATTGCCAAGCTACTTGCTCCTTAGTTTCCTATTGAATTCCATCTTTTATTACGAGGAGTTAATAAACTAATTAACTGACTCCTTAAATGGAATAAAAAATTAGGAAAGGAAATCATATCAATGGAAAATGAATTAATGAGTGAATCATACGCTAAGTCTAGAGTCAATGAGTCTAACTTTTCTAACTTTTTGATTGCCTTTGCTAAACTGCTTACACCTTCTTTTTCTAGATAATTCTATCTATTTATTTATTTTTTGTTAAAAAAATAAAGATAGGTAGCCTCAGTCTTATTTGCAGGGTATATAAACATAAGCATGCACTGAAAATTTGCAAAGTTGTAAAATAATAATTGTGATATACGCTAAATGAAGAGCCAGTTAAGTCAAATTTTTCAAATTAATTAGCACAATCACCAAGCTATCTGCTCCTTCCTTTTTTATTTCATTATACCTTTTATCATTTAAAATAAATGGAAGGATGAAAAAAAGATTTATTTTTTGATAAATATCAAATTCAATTAATTTATCGCAAGTATTTGCAACAGAAATCATACGATAAGTCCAATGTAAGATGATTCAAGTTTTTTAGCCTTTAAATTGCTTGAGCTAAACTGTTTACCCCTTAATTTCTAATTCTATTTTGCCTTTTTTTATTAAATAAAGTACCGAAAGAATTATTTAATCCCGTGCACAAAAATTATACGCTAAATATAAATTAGCTTAAGATAAGTGAATCAATCTTTAAAGTGCTTTTGCTAGAGCATTAGCTCCCTCCTCTCCTATTTAATTCAGCCTTTTAATAAAAAAAATATGTTAATATAGTCCGTTTTTTAGGGATTGATTGATTTATGCAATAAAGTTAATAAATCAATAAATTTATTATATACGATAAATCCAAAGCGATATATGACAAATTTTCAAAGCTTCCAAGTGCTTTTGCTAAGCTTTCTGATCCTGATTTTTCTACGCGATTCCATCTTTGTTAATAGAAATGATTCAGTAAATTTCAGAAGAAATAGAGAAGGATAGCCAAGTATCCAATCAACCAATATATGGTTGATATTATTATTATTATTTTAGTAATAAAATAATTATACGCTAGATAAAAAGCTATTGACGATAATCTTTTTAATTTTTCAAGCGCTTCTGCTAAAATTCTTGCCCCTTCTGTTTCTATTGAATTTTCGCTTTTATTAATTAAAAATAATAAGCAGAGGATAAATAAATAATCACACGTTAAATCTAAGCTCAGTTATGATAGATTATTTAGCTTTTCAAGTGCTGCTGCTATGCCTTTCGTACCTTCTTTTCCTAATTAGTTTGATCTGTGATTTAATTAATTAATTAATTGTGATGGGAGAAAAAGCCTCAGAAAATAGTAGCCAAATTTTTTTTTAGCAGCAAAACGGATTTGTGATAATTAATTAAGCAAAAAATGTATTTATATATCTATACGTTAAGTCTAAACTCAATTAAGATAAATTTTTTAGCTGTATCAGTGCCTTTTATAAAGATTTAGCGCCATCAAATCCAATTGAATTGCATCTTTTATTAATTAAAAATTTTTATTCACCAGTTTTCACCTCTTTTTTTTTTTTTTTTTT